>ULWY01023553.1_pt1 | contig 41170 bp, 41 predicted proteins | sample 1960761 | NCBI WGS metagenome assembly ULWY01 (sample SAMEA4835824, study PRJEB28245) | human gut metagenome | biome: gut microbiome; material: fecal sample | place: Denmark | collected 2008 | reverse complement strand
CTGTTTTCATCATAAAAAACCTTATCTAAATGACATTGATTCATCAATATTAACTCCAAAATATTTCGATAACTTGATTAACTTATCAATTGACGGTTCTGATTCTCCATTTTCCCATTTTGACACCGCTTTATCTGAAACGCCGACAAGTACACCCAACTGATATTGAGACAGGCCTTTTCTCTGTCGTAGTGTACTGATAAAATTTCCAAAACTATAGTCTCTCATACTTATCCTCCGCTACTTGCTAATTACATTTCACACCAAAATAGTTCATTTGCAATTTGTTCATATCGAATTAAAGTAGATTTTTGTTGTTCGAAGCAATTGCGATTCCGATTATCACGAAACTGCGTGACTATTCACTTTTATTTGATAACAAAAAAGAGAGCCACAGAGTGACTCCCCCAGTGCAGTCCGGAAACATACACCTCATTCAATACAGATAATATACAAGATTATTATAAAAATGCAAGCACAATCAAATAATAGCCTCTACTTTCGCATCTGCGGCACCTGTGCCAAGATCACTGCGGTGAACACAAGCACGCAGCCGACGATTTCCCGCGGTGCTAACACCTCATGCAATACGACGAATCCACCGAGCACTGCAAACACCGATTCCAGACTCATCACGATGGATGCAACTGCCGGATCTGCATATTTCTGTCCTGCGATCTGAAGCGTATACGCGATACCGCTCGAGAAGATACCCGCATATAGGATTGGGAACCACGCGGCGGCAAGATCACTCCATGCCGGTTGTTCAAAGATTGCCATACAGATCAGAGATAACACACCGTTCGTAATAAACTGGATGCACGAGATCTTCACGCTGTCACAATCGTTAAAATGATCGACCGCCAGGATATGTCCGGTGAAGCAGACTGCGCACAGAAGCCCAAGCAGATCTCCAAAATACAGATTGTCGATACCGCCTGACATGCACAGCATGTACATACCACCAAGGCAGACAAAAACTGCCACATAAACAATCTTATGTAATTTCTTCCCGAGTAATCCGGATACGATTGCAACCATAACCACATACGTTGCGGTGAGAAACCCCGATCTGCCGGAGCTGGCCACGCCTTCCGGATATGCCGCGATACCACTCTGTTGCAGATTCGTTGCGAAAAACAACACACAGCCACAGAGGATACCACCGATCACGGTCCGTTTTATACTTTCTTTTTCGACCGGTTCTCCACTTACCTTTGCTTTCTGCTTCTTCATTCCCGTGCGAGCAAGAATCAATAGCGCAAGAAATGCCGCTCCAACTATGGAGCGGCTTCCGTTAAATGTAAATGTTCCAATCTGATCAGATGCTGTTGTCTGTGCTACGAACGTCGTTCCCCAGAAAAACGCGGCAAACAGCAACATAATACTTCCTTTTGTCTTTTTCATTTCAAGCCTCTTATTCTGCATCAATTGGATCTTTCTTTTTCTCAACTGTCTTGATCACCTGCAACACAACATACAGTAAAATCAGGCCGATTACCAGCGGAATCACAGGACTCTTCATTACTCCCGGAAGTCCCTTGCTATTACCAAAGAATCCGGCAATAATGTAAGTGACGAACGATACAAGTGCGACTGTAATCGCATATGGAAGCTGTGTGCTTACATGATTGATGTGATTACACTGTGCACCTGCGGATGCCATAATTGTCGTATCCGAAATCGGGGAACAATGGTCTCCACATACGGCACCTGCCATACATGCAGAGATGGAAATGATCATCATCGTTGCGTTTGTTCCCTCGAATGCATTTACAACGATCGGAATCAGCATACCGAAGGTTCCCCATGAGGTTCCGGTTGCAAACGCAAGGAAGCATGCAATGATAAATACAAGTGCCGGCAGGAAACTAAGCAACGCATCCGGCGTACTCTTCACGAGCTCTGCCACAAATTCTTTTGCGCCAAGGCTGTCTGTCATCGCCTTCAATGTCCAGGCAAATGTCAGAATTAAAATTGCAGGAACCATCGCTTTAAATCCTTCCGGAATACAAGACATGGATTCGCTGAATTTCAATACGCGGCGGAACATATAATAGATAATCGTAATCACAAGTGCAAAGAAGCTGCCATACATCAATCCAACCGATGCATCACTGCCCGAAAATGCTTCTACAAATCCAACGCCTGAGAAAAATCCACCACTGTAAATCATGCCGATGACACAGGCTGTAATCAGAACGATCATTGGGAATACAAGGTCAATCACTTTCCCCTTTGTCTCAACGACTTCATTTTCCGCGTTTGCATATGGACGGTCCGGTGTCGTGTAGATATCGCCCTTCAAAGCGTTCTTCTCATGCGTCCGCATCGGACCATAATCAATCTTTCTAACGATCAAAACAATCATAAATATAATCGTGAAAAGCGCATAATAGTTATACGGAATTGCACGGATAAAGATGGAGAATCCGTCCTCTCCCTCTACGAATCCGGCTACTGCTGCTGCCCATGATGAAATCGGAGCAATGATACAGACCGGAGCTGCTGTCGCATCAATGATATACGAAAGCTTCGCACGCGATACCTGATGCTTGTCTGTCACAGGACGCATCACGCTTCCAACTGTCAGACAGTTAAAATAATCATCAATAAAGATCAAAACACCGAGCGCAACTGACGCTAACTGTGCGCCAATCCGCGTCTTGATATGGGCGCTTGCCCATCGTCCGAACGCTGCCGAACCACCGGCTTTGTTCATCATACAGACCATAACACCGAGTATTACAAGAAATACCAGAATACCCATGTTATATGAATTGGTCAGCACGCGGACGATTCCGTCTTTGAATACATGGTTTACGGTTGCTTCAAATCTGAAGTTGGACCAGAACAGTCCACCGATCACAATTCCTAAAAAGAGTGAACTGTAAACCTCCTTTGTAATGAGTGCCAGCACGATTGCCACGACCGGCGGGATTAATGCCCAGAATGTTGCGTACATCTGTGGCACGTAATTTGCGATTTCTTCCATCTTCTCTCTTCTCTCCTCGTTTTCTTTCTTATTGTCTGCCGCCCATATTCAGTCGGCGACATGGTATCTGGTGCATCTTACAGCATGGATGCACGAAGCTCTTCCCCTGTTTTATTCACAAGGTAAGCCGGTGCAATATCAAATACGGTCTTGCAACCGCTTGCTCCCTCATTTGCAAGTCTGTGAGCCGCTCTTGCATAAGCAATCAGTACGCTGGATGTAAACTCAGGGTTTGAATCAAGCTTCAGGCTGTACTCGATGATATGCTTGTTCTCCTTGTTCCAGCCGGTCACACCGCTGCGGAGTACAAATCCACCATGTGGAATTCCGCTGTGGTTTGCCTTCAGCTCTTCTTCCGAAATGAAGTGAACCGTTGTATCGTAATCTGCGAAATAGTTCGGCATTGTCTTGATTTCTTCCTCAACTTTTGCCGCATCTGCGCCCTCTTCAAGCACTACGAAGCACTCTCTTGTATGCTTCTGTCTTGTTGTAAGCGCCGGATTCTCGCCGTTACGAACTGCCTCAAGTGCGGATTCTACGGGAATCGTATACTGCTTGGCATCCTTGACACCTGCGATACGACGGATGGCATCGGAATGTCCCTGACTGACACCCTTGCCCCAGAATGTATAATCATTTCCCTCCGGAAGCAATGCATTTCCGTACAGACGGTTGAGTGAGAACATGCCCGGATCCCAGCCAACGGAGATAATTCCGATATGTCCGCTTGCTTTTGCACTTGCGTCCACATTCGCAAAATGCTCCGGGATTCTTGCATGTGTATCAAAGCTGTCGATCACGTTGAAATATTTTGCACATTCCGGTGTCTGCTCCGGAAGATCGGTTGCGCTTCCGCCGCACAGAATCATAACATCGATTTTATCCTTCCAGTCTGCCATGTCCTTTACGTTGCACACCTTGGCTGTCTGGTTCTTAATAACCAATTCATCAGGATTTCTTCTTGTAAATACGGCAACTAATTCCATATCATCGTTCTGGTTGATGGCTGCTTCTACGCCGCGGCCGAGATTTCCGTATCCGTAAATTCCGATTCTCGTCATTTTGTTTTCCTCCTTATTCTATCTTGTTGCTGCAAAATGCATGTAATTCCACTGTGTATGTATTGCAATTAGAATTCATTCCTATGCGATGTATTGAAACTAAGAAGCACTAAATGTTCTGATATATGTATCTTACCCGGACGAAACCGTCGCCAATTCGCCATCCATGGCTCAGTGGCGACTTGATTGAACATCGTGTTCAATCATTTCTAATTTTTTGACAGAACATTAAGTGCTTCTAAGTTCCAAACATATACATAGTTCATGAATTGTAATTGCAATACATACATATTATATTTCATACGCATTTTGCAATAGCAAGATAAATTACATAATCCAATTTACTTTATCATACTTCGTTGCTTTTCACAACAAAATTCCGCTAAATCGTATCTTTTTGTACCTTTTCGTATGATTTTCGGGGTTATTCTTTGTTTTGTTGTTCGGTTGATGTGGTGGTGCTTGTTGTGGTGTTTGTTGATTTCCTGCTGTACACATAGCCGTAAAAATCGGTGTTGATGACCTCATCGGACATGTAAAGTTTCGTTTCGACTTCCTTGATCTTATCGTCGATGTAGGATTGTGAAACTGTTTTTTCGTCCACATAGTAGGTCACTTCTCCGGTCTTCGTGTTATAGCCAATCTTGTCTGTCTTGAAGCTATGGTCGGCAAAGATGACGAGTTCTTCCGAATCGGACAGGATATCATGTCCTGCGAGTATGCGTGAATCGTATGTCACGCCAAGTAAATTCAAGACAGTCGGAAGGACATCTACGCTTGCGCAGAGCTTCTTGACATGAACCGGTTCTTCCATAGATGCAGACCAGATGCCAAGGCAGGAATGATGTTTTTCAAATGCATCATCGGATACATTCTTGCCTGCAAGCGCATCGTAGCCGCTGTCTGTCAGTCCATATGGATAATGGTCCGGTGTCACAATGAACACGGTCTTCTCCAGCTTTCCGGCTTCATCCAGCTTGTCGATCAGATCCTCTAATGCTTTATCGAGCTCCATCTGTGCAGCAATATACGCCACCGCGTCTTCCGGCAAGTCCATTCCTTCTGTGCATTTTTCTGCTTCCTCACGGTTCTTCAGGCACATGGCATTGTAATCGTAATTATATGGAAGATGCCCACTGAATGTCATAAAATACATCAGAAACGGTTCTTCGTTAATAAACTCCTTGTATACTGCCTCGATCGTATCATAATCGGAATATGTCACATAGCTTGGGATATTCAGACCATAATCGATTGCCTTGAAATCATATCCCATATTCGCATGTGTCTCACTCCGGTTATAATAATAGAAGTCAAAGTCGTGGTATGCTTTGCTTGTGTAGCCTTTCTCATTCAATGCATTGCCAAGTGCATACGGCTGATATGTATCTGCTGACTTATAAAAGCTCCACTCTGAGGAACACGGATACTGTCCCAGACAGTCTACAAATTCTCCGTCAATCGTACTGTGATACCAGATCGGATTATAGTAATTTTCAAATACAAAGCCGTCATTCATGATCTTATAAAGCGTCGGTGTGCAGTTCTCGTAGATACCGTATTTGCACAGGCTCTCCGCGGTAATGCAGACAACATTATACCCTTCGAACATACCCGTATATTCGTTCTGCATGGTCGGTGTCTGCTGCGCGCAATAAGCGGACAGATTCTTCAACTGCTCATCCTCGGCTGCCTGATACAGCTTCTTAAAATCAACTGCCGGATCAACCTGTTCCACATACGCAGGTGCTGCATCCGTATCGGTTGCCGTAGCTTCCATTGCATCACTTTCGGTTGCCGTCACATCATCTGGCTGCATATCTGTATCATCCAAAGTAAATGTCACATCTTTCTTTCCACCCGTGATCATCGTCTGCGCATCCCGCACGGTTGTCACACACACGCCGAGCTTATTCATCGAAAGTTCTAACACATACTGGTTGTGGAACAACTGATATGGCGAATACATCGCACGTCCCTGCACATTCAGAAGAAGGATGGAAATGGCGCACAGGCAAATCGCACTTGCTACACTTACAAGCCGCATTTTCATCTTCGGTTTGTCAAATTTTAACAGAAATACGCGCAGCAAAACAAGTGCGATCACTGGCAACATAAACAGCAACATCCAACCAACATTCTGGCGGATCTTTTCAAACATCACAACCTTGAAATCCATCGCGTTTCCAGCACCGCCGACAGACACCAGACTTAAAAATGTCCCAAATATCCGGAAATAAATGAGCTGCACGATATCATACACGCAGAATACCGTAAGACCGCCATACGCTATGATCTCATTTCCGATGCGCGGAAGCCATACGGTGAGTGCCGCTAAGAAAAGCCCCAACGTAGCACCGAACAAAACCGGATAGATGCTCGTGCTTTCAAGTTTATGGTAAATTGCCAGATGAAACAGCACTTCCAGATAGATGGCCGCGCCCGCAAAAAATGGGATGCGCCAATATGAAAATGCATGCTTCTCCTTCTTTAATTTTATTGTCTGTATCTGATTTTTCATTGTAATCCTCCAAACCTCACATACGCTCTATCAATCGCGCATTTTATTATATATGATTTTACCTTGTTTTTCACTATCTTTTATTTTATAATTTACTTTTAGTGTTTACAAAAATAAGGAGGTAACCTATGGCTGAAGTATATTCAAATTTTGCTGCTGTCTACGATGCGCTCATGGACAACATTCCCTATGACGCATGGGCGGACTATCTGCACGGCCTGCTTGTGGAATATGATATTGCAAGTGGCATTCTGGCAGAGCTTGGCTGTGGAACCGGAAATATAACCGAGCGTATGGCAGATTTCGGATACGACATGATCGGTATCGACAACTCCCCTGCCATGCTGGATATTGCAAATGAAAAGCGGGAACAGAATCATTCTTCGTCGCTCTATCTGTGTCAGGATATGCGTGAGTTTGAGTTATACGGAACCGTTGCAGCCATTGTAAGTCTCTGCGACAGCGTCAATTATATTACCGAACCGGACGAGCTTACGCATGTATTTTCGCTCGTCAATAACTACCTTGATCCGGACGGACTTTTCATCTTCGACTTCCATACGGAGCATTATTACCGGGATGTTGTAGCCGAAGCGACGATTGCTGAGGATCGGGATGATATCAGCTTTATCTGGGATAATTATTATGATGAAGAGGAAGCGATCAACGAGCTTGCTTTAAGCCTGTTCGTAAAGGAACCTTCGGATTCCGACGATAACCTGTTCCGCAAATATGAGGAATTACATGTGCAAAAAGGGTACACACTAAAGCAGATGAAACAGATGGTAACCGATTCCGGTCTTACCCTGCTTGCGGCCTATGATGCATTCACACACGAACCGGCAGACGAGAACTGTGAGCGGATCTATATCATCGCGAAAGAAACACGAAACAAGAATTCAAAGAAACAATATATACAGTAATTTTGTATACCACTGCATCAATCATAAATAGCAAAACATGCAAGTATATATACAAAATCCAAACACTCATTTTAAGGAGGATACATTTATGGCAGATACAATGATTCGTGGCATGGCAGCGAACAAGCAGGTTCGTTTCTTCGCCTGCAACTCTACCGATACTGTGGAAAAAGCAAGAATTACACATCATACCAGTCCGGTTGTTACGAACGCACTCGGCAGACTGTTGACCGGAGGCGTGCTGATGGGCGCCATGTGTAAAAATGATACCGACAAATTAACACTCCGTATCCAGTGCCAGGGGCCGATCTCCGGCATGCTTGTCACTGCCGATGCAAACGGACATGTCAAGGGATATGTCAGCGAACCGGAGGTTATGCTTCCTGCAAACGATGTTGCAAAAGCAGTAGACCTCGGTGTCTTAAGCGTCATCAAAGATATCGGTCTGAAGGAGCCGTATGTCGGCGACACTCATCTGGTAAGCGGCGAGATTGCAGAGGATCTGACCTACTATTTTGCAACAAGTGACCAGATTCCAAGCTCTGTGGCTCTGGGCGTGTTGTTCAACGACGATACATCCGTAGCAAATGCCGGTGGATTTATCATCCAGCTGATGCCATTTGCTGAGGACGCATTGATTGACGAGCTGGAGAAACGTCTGAAAGGATTTTCTTTCACTGCTCTTCTCAAGCAGGGCATGTCTGTGGAAGCTATCGTACGGAAATTGTTTGAAGGCTATGATGTCGAGCTGACCGATTCCATGCCATGTGCATATGTCTGTGATTGCAGCAAGGAGCGTGTCGAGCAGGCAGTTATCAGCCTTGGCAGAAAAGAGCTTGGCGCTATGATTGCCGACAACAAGCCAATTGAAGTTGTGTGCGACTTCTGTCACACGAAATATACATTCTCACCGGATGAGCTGTTGAATATTCTGAAGAATAAATAATCCGCTTATCCGATATAGTTTTGCATCACCTAAACAAAACAGATGGTACAAGCTGTGATATGAAATAATACATCAAACACGATCACAAGGAGGTTGGTAATATGGAACGAATCGATTTACATGTACATTCCAACGCGTCCGACGGTTCTCTGACACCGACAGAGGTTGCCGACGAAGCGATGCGGATGGGACTTTCCGCGATTGCCCTGACCGATCACGACACGGTCGACGGTGTGGCAGAAATCTTGGACTATACAAAGGACAAGCCTTTGGAGGTAGTGCCGGGTATCGAACTGTCCTGCTACTATAACAATCGTGAGATTCATATTCTCGGCTTCTATATGGACTATGAAAACCCAGAGCTTCAAAAAGAGCTTGCCGTATTAAAGGAAGCACGTGAGGGAAGAAATGAGAAAATGGTAGCGATGATGCAGGCAGATGGTCTCCCTGTCACGATGGAGAAGCTGCTTCACGGCAATCCGGACAGTGTCATCACACGGGCACATTTCGCAAGAGTTCTCGTCGAGGAAGGTGTCTGCAAAGACAAGGATACCGCGTTCCGCAAATACATCGGCATCGGCTGTAAATATTACCTTCCAAAACCACAGGTTACCTGTGAGACTGCCATGCGCATCTTAACGACTTATAGCAAAGCGGCATTTCTGGCACATCCTCTGCTCTATCATCTTGGGTATGCACAGATTGATGAGTTATTGGCGTATCTGAAAACACTCGGATTAAAAGGACTTGAGGCATTCCACTCTTCGAACAACCGCTTTGAAAGTGAGAAGCTCCGCTCGCTGGCTGCCAAATACGGACTGGCAATCTCCGGTGGTTCGGATTTCCACGGGGTTGTAAAGCCGAATATACAGATGGGAATCGGACGGGGAAATATGAATATTCCAAAAGAACTGTTGGATATAATTAAAACTTTATAAATGTATCTCCGCGAATAATATATATGATATAGAAAATAGCACAGAATGATTAAACACAGACGCGCTCTCGCTCACTTCCACACGCAGTGGTACTAAATTCGCAGATTTACGATTATTGATTATTATCAATTATTGATCTGCTCATTAAGTACCAGCGTGTTCCAATGGTCTGTTTATTAATACATTCTGTGCTATTTTCTATAATCCACGATTTCCCGCGAAGATAAAAATCTATTTTGACTCTTATAACGATTTTAACTGTAATCACACAATTCAATCTTTACGTAATATCTTGCTGAGTTTCTTGTTATTCTTTATTTCCCCGTCTGGCAAGGATTCCTTACCTTGTGTTAAGGAAGAATTTATGTTTACAGTTTCATGATTCCAAGTGTCTGCAGCAAAAGCAGGATCAGGAAGATTGGAGCGATGACCTTTACCATAGCAGTGTAAAGCCGCTTTCTTCCCATTTTACAACCGCTCTTTTCTACTTCTTCGATCACAGTCTTCGGTTTGATGACCCATCCAACGAGAATACAGGTTGCAAGTGCTACGATCGGCATCAGCAGATTGTTACTGATGTAATCCATGATATCTAGGATCTGCGCCGTTGAACCATTCGGAAGCTTGAACTCAAAGTACAGCTTGTTGTATCCGAGGCAGACAATGATACCAACGATCAGTGCGAAGATTCCCTCGATTGTGCCGGCTTTTGTTCTGCTTGTATGGAATGCATCCATAATACATGATACAACTGCCTCCATGACGGATACCGCACTTGTAATTGCAGCGAACAATACCATTGCAAAAAAGATTGTACCAATTATATTTCCGGCAACACCCATTGCAGCAAATACCTTTGGCAAAGATACAAACATCAGACTTGGTCCGGATGACATACCATCTGTTCCCATAAATGCATACACAGCCGGAATAATCATTGCACCTGCAAGGAACGCAACAACCGTATCAAAAATCTCAATCTGATTAATTGATTTTCCAAGGTTTGCATCATCCTTCACATACGAACCATATGTAATCATGATACCCATTGCCACAGACAAGCTGAAGAACAACTGTCCGAGTGCATCGATCAGAACCGTAAATAACTTTCCGATTGTCAGTCCCTCAAAATTAGGAACAATATATATTTTAAATCCCTGCAGACCGGTTACTACTTCACCTGCATCATTTGTATTTTTCAATGTTAATGAGAATATTGCAATTCCCAAAATCATGACAAGCAGGATTGGCATGATAATCTTCGATGTAGACTCAATTCCTTTATTGACACCACGGAATACGATAAATGCAGATACCGCAAGGAAGATCACAAATGTAATAATCGGTTCCCACTGTGACGTGATGAATCCGGTAAAGAATCCATCCTGTGCAGCGTCGGCTCCATGTCCTGTCAAAAATACGAAGAAATATTTTACTACCCAGCCACCGATTGTGCAGTAATACGGCATGATGATAACCGGTATAATACTCGCAATAGCACCTAAGAATCCCCATTTATCATGAAGCTTCGTATATGCCGTGAGCGGGCTCTGTTTCGTCTTTCGACCGATTGCAATCTCCGTAGTCAGCAGCGTGTAGCCAAATGTCAATGCCAGAATGATATAGACGACTAAGAATAATCCGCCTCCATCCTTGGCTGCCAGATACGGAAACCGCCAGATATTTCCAAGACCAACCGCACTACCTGCCGCCGCAAGTACGAATCCGATTGATCCACCAAATGAGTGTCGCTTCTTTTCTTCCATCCTTTTTCCCTCTCTTTTTTCGTTCTCGATTCACAACACATACCCTCTTATAAAGAATTCTGTATCATGCATCTTGTCCGTTATTTGCTGTCTGATTTCATTTTGTTGTCCTATAAACAGCAGATAAGAGCCATTTTATCATAGATTCATTTTTAAATCCACATCTATTTGATAAAAACAGCAAAAATGGGCAGATATATGTGTGATACATACATCTGCCCGTACTTATGACTGTTATAATTTTGTCCAATCTATTTTACCTGATTGGCTTCATGGATGGTTCTATTTTCATAATCAACCGCATTCTGTAAGGTTGTCCGGCTGATTGCCGCAAGTGCTTCCCGCGTCAGAAAACCCTGATGGGACGTAATGATAACATTGGGGAATGAAAGCAATCTGGCTGTGATAGAATGCTGTAACAGCTCGTCCTCCCGGTTCTCAAATACATTGTCTCCCTCTTCCTCGTAGACATCCAGACCGACGCCGAAGAATTTGCCCTGCCGGATACCCTGTATCAGTTCCTCTGAATCGACCAGCGCACCACGGGATGTATTGACTAAGATCACATCATCCTTCATCTGTGCAATCGTATCCTTGTTGATCATGTGATAAGTCTCGTCTGTGAGCGGGCAATGCAGGGAAATCAAGTCACTCTGCTTCAGCACGTCTTCGAGCGGCATGTATTCCACGAATTCCAGCTCTTTATTCGGGTACATATCATACGCGATTACGCGCATACCAAATCCACGACAGATCCGGCACATTGCTGCACCAATCTTTCCAGTCCCGATGATGCCTGCGGTCTTCCCATGAAAATTCACTCCGGTTAATCCCACTAAGCTGAAATTATTCTCCCGCACCTTGATGTAGCTTTTGTGTACATGGCGGTTGACCGCAAGCGCCAGTGTAATCGCAAGCTCCGCAACGGCTTCCGGAGAATATCCCGGCACACGAAGCACCGTAATGCCAAGTCCATTTGCCTTTTCCAAATCTATATTATTAAACCCGGCACAGCGAAGCAGCACCAGTCTGATATTTATTGCAGCAAGCTTCTCCAGTACCGGCGCGCTCAGATCCGAATTTACAAATGCACAGATTGCATCGCAGCCCTGTGCGAGTGATACAGTCTTCGGAGAGATATCAACTTCGTGGTAGATGATCTCGATGTCCGGAAAATGGGTGAGTTCTTTCTCGAAGGATTCCACGTCGTAGGTTGCTGCATCGTAAAATAGTATCTTCATAATATGTGTCTCCTTTCTCAAACAACTTATTGTGAATCCTAAATATCTTCAACACATATTTCAATATGATTCATTCTATATACAATGTATTGACACTAAGAAGTTCTAAATGTTCTGTTTTATCTATTCTCATCATACGCCACCGTCGCCAATTCGCCATCCATGGCTCAGTGGCGACTTGTTTGAACATCGTGTTCAAACATGGCTGCTTTTGTAACAGAACATTAAGAACTTCTAAGTATCAAACATATCGTATATTTTCATGAATCAATATTGAAATATGTGATATACATTCTAAGATTCACAATTTTTTTTTTAAAACAGATATCTTTATTTTTTATCACTTTTATCTGTTATTCGGTTTAGCTTAAAGTACACACATATTATGTCCAATTTTTCCTTGGTTATCACGTATCATTGCAGCCGGATACTGATTTCACCGGTTGAGAGATTTTCGCGGGTGCCATCCTCGTACTCGACAAGGAGATGGCACATGTCGTCGATATCAAGTGCGGTTGCCTTGCGCTCACCATCCTTTGTCACGACACGGATGCCTTTTCCAAGAACAAGACTACGCATCTTGTATTCCGCGATGAATTCTTTCTTCGCAAAGTTTTTGTAGTAATAGAAATAGCGGTTCAGTGTCTCTGCCAGAATCTTATTCTTGATGTCACCGCTTTGCTCCTGCAGGACAGAACCGGCAATATTCTCCAGTTCCTTACCGAATCCTTCCGTCGGCATATACAGATTGATTCCGATTCCAACGATCACGTATTCCGGGTCTAAGTTCTCCATCTGGAATGCTGCCTGTGTCAGGATGCCGCATACCTTGTGCGAATCGATGAAGATATCGTTGACCCATTTGATCTGTGGTTTCTTGTCCGTGTATTTCTCGATTGCTTCGCAGACTGCCACGGCGGCGATTGTCGTGAGCAACGTCACTTCCTGATTCGCGATCTGTGGCTTCAACAGAATACTGAAATAGATTCCTGTATTTGCCGGCGACATAAACGACCGTCCCAGTCTTCCGAGTCCGTTCGTCTGCTCCATCGCAGCAAGCACCAGGCCTTCTTCCTCCTGCGTCCGCTCACGGAGTGCAAGGTTCGTGGAGTTGATACAACGGAACACTTCCAACCGCACCGGGCACTCGACGTCCAGATATTTCGCCGTTCCTTGTACAGACAACACATCCGTATCCTCTGCCAGCTTGTAGCCTTTGTTGTTCACGCCCTCGATTGCAAATCCATCCTCCTGCAATTTGCGGATGGCCTTCCACACTGCTGCCCGGCTGACAGATAGTTTCTTCGCAAGCTGCTCGCCAGACAGATAGGTGCCTCTGTTTTCTTCCAGTGTCTTTATGATTTCATCTCTGACTGCCATATTTCCTACTCTCGATTCTTTGTTTTTCATGTCGCCTGACGGCTCCATATGTGTGTTCGCAATATGTCTAAGTTTCTTCGGACGACTTACTCCGCAAGCTTTGTAATTCTTGCCGCATCATACGCGCCACTCCGGAGCATGTCAATCTCTTCCTTGTATGGTGGAAATGCTTTCTTCGCATCTGCAAGTGATTTCACATATGGTGTCTCCAGAATCTTCGGCACCTCTAAGAAATCCTTATGCCATACAACCTTATATAACGCATCAAACCCAATCGAACCAAGTCCGATATTCTCATGGCGATCCTTCGCCGCTCCGCGTGGATTCTTGCTGTCATTGATATGGAATACCGCAATCTGGTCCTTGCCGATGATCTTGTCGAATTCTTCGATCACGCTGTCGAAATCATTTGCCACATCATATCCGGCATCGTTCGTGTGACACGTATCAAAGCAGACACGCAACTTGTCATTGTAAATGACACCATCATAGATACGCGCCAGCTCCTCGAAGCTTCTGCCAATCTCGCTGCCCTTTCCTGCCATTGTCTCAAGCGCGATATACACCGGCGTATCTTGGGTAAGCACTTCATTTAACCCTTTAATAATGCTATCGATGCCTGCATCGGCACCGGCATTCACATGGGAACCCGGATGCAGAACAAGCGTCTTGCTTCCCATTGCCGCGGTCCGCTCGATCTCTGTCTTTAAGAAATCAACCGCCAGCTGGTAGATCTCCGGCTTCACCGTATTTGCCAGGTTGATGATATACGGCGCATGTACCACAAACTCTGTGATATCATTTGCCCGCATCAGTTCCCACGCTTCTTCCACGCGCAGCTCTGACACGTCCTTTCTGCGCGTATTCTGCGGCGCTCCTGTATATAACATAAATGTATTTGCGCCATAAGAGAGCGCTTCCTTCACCGAGCCAAGCATCATCTCTTTGCCGCTCATTCCAACATGACTTCCGATTTTCATACTGTATAAACTCCTTTTTCAGTTTTATAATGATTGTCCAGATTGAGGTTGCGTGTTATACCCATTGTTCGGCATTTGGTACATCGGATCACCATAGTATGGTGTCTGCTGCATGTTATTATCCCTTCCGCACAACGTTCCAATCGTGATTGCCAGAAATATCATAGCCAATATATGAAATGGTTTTTCCATAAAATTCCTCATATTATTCAGAATCGAAGCTTTCGCCAGCTCTGATGCCCCATAATAGAAAGAATATTTCCGGTTTACTGCAACCACCCATATAACATTTAATACATTTAAAATAATATGGCTCACAAGAACAACGATTGAAATCGCCAATCCGGTTCTTTTCTTCTGCGATTTCCGTGTGATGGTGCATGCAAGAATATACAGTCCCACAGTCAGGATAGGACATATAATGCAGCGGATATCAAAGATTCGTTCGTTGTTTACATCCACGCCAAAAAATTGAACATATTTGCCCTGCGGTCCAAAGTAAATAATCCAGTTCATAATCATTGCCAGCACACTGCAGATCATCGCAATTGTAACCAACACATTTGTACATTTTAGTTTCATACGCTTCCCCCATATTTATATTATAGTTTGCTAACCAAATAACCGGAGCATTGTCAAACAATCACTCCGGAATCAGTTTACAATTATTGTAATTATAGCATTTTTCTACAGGAATATCCACAGAAGATTTTACAGTACCTTACTTCCATTGGCAGTCAGCTTGAATTTCGCTCCGAACAACTCCGCCCCGTGCCGGCACATCTGCATGCGTCCAAGGAAAATATCGAAATACTCATACATCGTACAGATCTTCTCGTCGATTTTGAGTTCCAATGCAATCTGGCGTTTCTCCCGGTTGATCTTCAGGTTTGCTTCCGTGACTGCGTAATTCACCCAGTCGTGAATATCGTAGGTCGACTTATCACGCGAGCGCACACGGCTTCTGCGGACATCCGCCTTATCCGCTATAATCATCGCCGCTGACACAATATCCACCGCACCTCCGGTTGACTCGTCGTGATGCCCAATCGCAGAAACGATGGTTGCACGATCTGTAAACGGCATATCCATCCGCCGCAGGATATCATTTGCAAGGAGCGCGCCATACTCGGCATGGTGTTCACGATTGACTGCATTTCCGATATCATGCATGTATCCGGCAATCTTCGCAAGTTTGATTTCCGCGTCAGCATGTCCGAACTTCTCCAGCAGATATGCTGCCCGCTCAGCCACCAGCGTGCAATGTGTCTTCGAATGCTCCGTATAGCCAAGCGTGGCTAAATTCGCATCGCCCTTCTTGATAAATTCGTTTATCTCTTTGTTCTTGATGATGTCTTTGTATAATATCTGTGCCATTTTCTAAACCCTTCTTCTGTAATATGTAAATAGTTCCGGCAGGATCTGCCACATACTCTTCATGTAAAAACCCCCATTTATTATGATTTCTATTTCATAATAAACAGGGGTTGTTAAATATGTTATCTCGCATATGTTAAATGCTCGTAAATGCTGTTTTACTTATGCAGTTATTCTTTGTCTTTGATGTAGGCGAGCAAGCCCTGACAACCATCCATAACATCCTCAAATGTCTGGTCAAAATCACCGGTATACCACGGATCAGCCACATCACGTGCTTCGCTCAGTTTATGCGTCTTCTCATAGTCCGCAAACACCAGCATCTTATAAATCTTCCCTTCCACATCACTACCACCGGCAATCCGCGTCATATTCCGGATATTCGCACCATCCATACCAATCAAGTAATCATAATATGCATAATCCGCCCGCGTCATCTGTCGCGCCCGATGCGGAATCAACGGGATCTGCTCCTGTTGCAATTTTCGCTTTGTCCCATGGTGCGGCGGATTCCCAATCTCCTCTGTACTCGTCGCTGCCGAATCAATCTCAAAACAGGAATCGAGATGGGATTGGCGGATAAGGTGGGTGAATATGCTTTGAGCCATCGTGGAACGACAAATGTTGCCGTGGCAGATGAAAAGTATTTTTATCATAGTTTTGTTTCTCCATAATTTTCCCCGGAATGCCCTGTTTTGCAAGGGTTTCCGGGGGTTATTGTGATATGCTCTGAAATTACAGATTGTGGCAAATCAAAGCAAGATTGAGCAAGATGTTACTACCTATTAGTAGTAAAATTGGTAGTAAAAAGGAAAGGTTACTACTAAGCATTTTGAATAATTTCTTTTGTTTCTTTTTCTACATCCTGCCGTATATTAGAAGGCATCTCAGCAAAGTTATAATAAGTTCCAAAAGAACCATATGACGAATCTGCATTTTCTGGTTTTACAATTCCTCCCAAGCATCTTGAATCATTAAAATCTACTGCAAGTCTGTACATCGTCCTAATTGCTAACATATATTCATCAACATTTTTCAAAGAATTATCAGCAAAAAATGCTTTTGCACTACGCTTTGCCCTTTCAATATCTTTAAATTGAAAATATCCTTGGACATCACAAGTACCAGGCGCCCTATACTTCGGTGCATTCAACGAAATATCAGCAAATTTTTCACACACATTATAAAAATCCATGTATTTTTCTTTTAATACATTGAAAATCTCCATATCCTTTAGTCTTTCATTTTCAATCAATGAATAATAAAATTGTTCTTTTGAATTGCTTATTCTTCTTCCCATTATGCGTCAACTCCTTTTCTTCCTGCTTGCTACAGGCAAAAAATTTTCTGCTTCTCCCTCATTAAAAGTCTGTTCTTCTTCATCTTTCAATGACTTTTGAGCCTCTTTGTATCCTTTTTTATCTGTTCCCGGATATTTTTTATTTATCTCCGACCATATGCACTGAATTTCATCTCTTCTTGACCTTATATCACTCAAAGGCAAATCACAAAAATCTGTTATCAAAGACGAATATGCTTCTCGAACATCCCACAATTCATCTGCTGCATCCTTATGCTTTTTTATTCGATCATCCAAGTTACTATCTTTCATATATAAATTAAATCCTAATGACAATGCTGATGTAATCCCACCTATCCACGCTAACAGATACTGATTTGTTATAACAGTCGCCAAAAATCCTACCGTTGAAACTGCCGTAAGTATTATCTGACTAATCTTAACTCCTTTATTTATACGCTCTAATCTATTCTGTATTTTATGGTGAGTTGTGTATGTATAAACAACCTTCCCATACAAATCTATTATCTGATTCAATAATAATTCCTGATTTTCCTCCATAGCACTTTCTACCTTTCTGCACTATACCATATATCTAAGCGCTTTTCCCAATACATCCCAGCCTTTTGATGCATCCACCTTCATATTACTTCCGGGTGCTTGTATCTGCGGTGTAATATATCCATTCAAAGAAATTTCATTATAATATTTCAACATTGCTTCCTCGAAAGTTTCTCTACATCCAGACGGTTGCTCTCCATCACGTAAAAAATGCCATCCCTTAATAGCATTGTGCATAAAAGAATCAATCAATATTCCTGACAAATGATAACTTTGGAAATTGTTGTCTCTAATATAACGAATATGTTTACACGCATCATACAGAAGTCCATTCGATTGTTCATTTTTTTCTTTTATCGCATCCTGCTCTGCTTTGGGATTGGTTGACATCCAATTTCCTCCCATATGGCTATCCGGATATTTATATGTTCCATCCCATCCCAAAATAGTATTATTTTTAAATGCTGGTAATATTTCAAATTTCATACCATCCGAAAACTTTATAACAACAACTTGTCCATCTCCCCTAATATCTGTTCTAGGATATGTGTCCAATATTGCATTTTTAACAGACTGCAAAAGTCTTGATGGTCCATTTCCATATATATTCGAAAAGTGATTATATTCGGCATCTGGTAATTCAATTAACACATCCAAATCACTTGTATTGATTGCTGTTCCTCTTCCATATGATCCGACATAAAAACTATGTGCCGTATCACTTATACTATTCCAAAATGTCTGATTCACCGCTTTTGTAATTCTTTTATATCGCACTGATATCAATGATCGTATATCTAAATCAATCACATGCTCATTTTTAGTAACTCTATAGCTCATATAATTTCACCCTTTCTGAATATAATTTCAATATTGTCTGTTTCAATTATTATATCGTCTTTTTCACTTCTTTTCCATAGAAAAAACGCCCTATCCTAAGCCCAATGGCATTAAGTTAAGGCTAATTATGAGAGAAGTTGGTATCTTTTTTCGATACTGACTTCTCTTTTCATTTTCTTGTCACAGATTAAATTCCATACATAAATCAAAAAAATGTACGACAAATAGACAAGAGCAATACCCTTGTCAAAAATTGATACATTTTTCGATATTATATGCTATTCTATACATGAAGCTTATTGCTTGTTTGACTTTCATTTCTCGTGGTCTTGAGCGCCCGGGGCGAATGGGTAGTACATATCTGGCAATGAGCAGTTCAACATCAGGTGGGTTATTTATACTTAACAGGAAATCACGGCATATATGTACAGCAACAGAAAAGTTGATTTTATATTCATATTTTCTAGAACCCTTTTCTATGACTACGTGCGAGGTAATCAATTCAGAAAAGTTATACATTATTAGCCCTGCGAAAATTTCTTGGAGTATATAGTCCACCTTTTTCGAATGAAAATGAAGTAATCCTATAGTATATTTTAAATCTCTAAAAGATGTTTCAATTCCCCACCTCATGCCGTATAGTTTCTTTAGTTCATCTGAAGGAAATTCTACTGCGTCCAGATTGGTTACTACAACTTCATATGAATTATCTGATATTGGAAAACGTAAAATTCTAAATGGTAGATGATACAATACTGCAGGATCTGATTTTTTACTTTTTGACGGCAGATAATCGAACGAACATCTATGTGATATCCATCGATATGTATTCTTCTGCTGCAATAAATTCTTCATTTCATTTGTCTGTTTCCGAGTTAAATTTAAATCTATATACTCATCAAATTCCTCTGTGTCAGGTAAGTCTAAGCCGTGCAAAATGCCTGTTTTGTACTTGCCAAAATCCTTTACTCGTATAAGGTAGAACCAACCTTTTTCTTGTATATGCGCCATGTTGTTATACGACTCATACCCTCTGTCCGTAGTAACAATGGTCTTTGTGGTAAAATCAGATTTATCAACCATTTCAATTAATGCTTTGTTTTCTCCGGCTTCTTTAGCTTTATAAACTATAGCATCTTCATATGTGTGAGAGAGAAGGTTGTATAAAGCATTCAGGTGAAGGAGATTGTAGGGTTTTACACCTTCTTTTGTTTGAAAAAAAGACGCTTTGTCCCTGGGATTAGTTGCAATTTGAATATCTGAACCATCAATAGCTAAAAGTTTATATCCCCTTTAATTATCACTTCGGGCTGTTTGGGAAGCGAACCCTTGAAAAAGATTTTCCAGTGCAGCTGGTAGGATTTTCTTCCTCTGCTGAACAAATGCTGATGATGTTGCGGTAGTGATACTGCAACCAAACTGTCGTAATAGTTCGTTTGTTAAAGCAGCCCCTCCATCGTTAGCAATGACAAAATCATATTTTCATATGGAATTTTCCTATTTCTTGTAAAATTCACATCGGGGTAAGAAACAAGTCCTGTTAAATCCTGCTTCTGCTTATTAATGAGATTCAATAATAAGTCCCTTAATTTCTGTGAGTTCCTATTCATGCGATTTCCTCCTTGTAAATAGATGTTTTCTAATTACAAGAGCCGCTTTAGCTACCTCTCAAAATTATCAGTAGCTAAAGCGGCCGCATTTTATGACTGATTTGTCAATAGTTTATTGCAAAAAATTCAGAAAAAAAATCCCACACCACATTTCTGTGATGTGAGATTTCCTTAACTTAATGCCATTGAGCTATCGCCAGAGTGCCTCCAAACTAACCATTCTCCTATATTGCCTTAAACATCTTCTGTGACACCAGTTTCACCGGCTTCTCTCCTTGTGTCTGTTCCAATTCTTTTCTAGCATTCTGCAAGTCCTCCAGCCGCTTCAATTCATCCTCTGCATCCTCAAGACCTAAACGCGTATAGGTGTTAAGCGTAACTCCTATATTGCTATGCCCCATAAGATACTGCGATGTCTTTGGATTCATGCCGGATTTCGACATATTGCTACAATACGTATGCCGGCAAACATGCGGCGTGATACTCGGCATCTGCACCCGATAGATATCGTTGTACCGCTTCACCATGTGGTTAAAGCGATGTTCCCAATGCATTGCCACTAACGACAGTCCTTTGTCATCCAAAAACAGGAACCCAGTGTATCCATCTACCACCTTTTCTACTTTTGTTTTCTCCTGGTCTTCAATGATGGCTTGAAAGCATTTTGCGACATCCTCTGTTATCGGAAGTTTTCTTGTTCCGGCAGAGGTTTTTGTTGGTTCAATAACCAACGTCATATCGGATAATCTTTGAAGCTGGTAATCGATATTCACAACCCTGTTTTCCAAATCGATATCCTTAATTGTGAGGCCACAAAATTCTGAAATACACATACCTGTATGAAAAAGTATATACCACTTCATAATACTTGCAGTATACATTATCATCATGAACAAATTTGAGAAACTTTCACATTTGCTCTCTTGTTAATGCTTCTCTGGTAACACTGTCATTTACCACTACCCCGGCAAGTTCAAATTCAAACGGATTTTTATGGAGCACATCGTTATCCACTGCCATTTGAAAAGCCGGCCTTAATACGCCACGGACTGTTTTAACTGTACTATATCTTTTCCCATCCTGCTGTTGCTTTATCAGAAACAGCTTTGCATCCAAAGTTTTGACATCACCAATTTTCTTATAATAAAAATCTTCTTTCTTCATAAGGTTCTTTACAAAATTGTAATTGGCTTTTGTATTGAGCTTTACGCCAATTCTGGTAGAAAGATATCGGTCTACCAGTTGTCTCATAAACACCATTAGTAAACTTCAATATAATCATTTTCGTCAGAATACTCGCAGCCACATTGTGGACAAACAATATCTTTACTTGAAAAAAACTCCGTTCCACAACAATTACAATATGCATGGATACTTTTATTATTAGGAACTTTATATTCTTGCAACTCAATAACGACCTCTTTTAGCGGAGTGTATCCCACTAACTGTTGCATATTTACTCCTAATGAACAACTAATCAATTCTAATCGCTCAATAGTTGGACTAGATTCTCCTCTTTCAATCTCCCCATAATACTTTTCATTTACCCCTGCTAAATCAGCCACCTGTGCTTGTGTAAGTCTACTCAATTTTCTATAATATTTCAATGCATTTCCAATACTTGACATACAAATCCCTCCTTTTGCAAAATACCGTATATATACGGTTTAATATTAATAAGACAAATTATACAATAAAAAGTAGGATTTTACAACCCAAAATAGGAGGTGCAAACAAATGATAGTTGATATGCAAAACGAATTACGGAGCTTTACATATATTTCAAATCTATATAAATGTATTGCTAATTATAATTTAATGGGACACCAGATTGGTCGTAAAGTCGGTGACATGCTCGAAATTCTTACTATGGGTGTTGTTTATCAAAATAACGAATTAAAAAGACACCTAAACACAGAAGGAAAATTAGAAGGATTTACTTCTGCTGGTCACAAAGTCGAATTCGGTTTTTTCAGAAATCCAAAGACAAAAGACGGTCTATTCGGTGCTATTGAATGTAAATGTGTTGGAGTTGAGGTGACTAAAAATTCCCAAACTGCTTCAAAGCATATCAAAATACTTCATCCAAATGATTTTTTCGAATTATCATTTGCATATGACTGGATGCAAAATCCAGTCAAAGCTAAAGTTAAATTATCATCAATTTCAAACAATGTTGCAACTATTGAAATCTCCAATACCCAAGACAACCGAATACATCAAATTACTCTTGAATTAGATGATAACATTAAATTTATAGTTGACGAAATTGGAACTTTTTTAAACACAACCCCACATGGAAATATGTTAACCGAAATTCCCAATATTATTCGTGGTTGCAAAATTATAAAAGTAGAGTCAATAACTAATACTTCCGTTAAATTTACCCTATGGGATTGTTTAACAGGGCCTCAAACAATCGAAAAGGCAAAACAAGCCTCACTTGTAGCTATGGATTTAAGAAAAAAATTAGATGGTCATTGGGGAAAAGAAGAGGTGAATCCAGAAAATAAATCAATGACTTTTATCCATGTTTTATGTGAATTCCCACATTGGGAAGAAAAATCTCGAAATGTAATAAAAACCTGTATAGATCATAATTTAGTTGTTCCTGATGAAATCTTAATTTATGCATTTAAATGTTTTGAAGACCACTTTGGTACTGCAAATATGTTACCGTATATAAGTAAGAAAAAGTTTGAAACTAATGCTCAAGTAAGAACTGTCGTAAACAATGTTCTTAATCATTTTGAAAACCATATTCTTTTTGATATTGAACAGAACTGCTATGTAACCATAAATTGTGAGAACCAGAAACTATCACTTAATACTCTATAATTATTTTTAAGCTACCACTCATAAATGTGACAACAAGTGTAATTGAAATTGTGAACTAAATTTTCTGTCAATTTTGCCTTTATATGATTGATTGCTATAGTCGAAATACCAGAATTTTACGTCTTGACTGAAAATTCTGGTATTTGGCAAAATTAAGACAGCTAATTAGTTTACAAAGACCGAACTACATTTTTGTATCAGAGCTATTAACACTATTTTTTAAAAAATAAAATAGCATCTTGCTTACTATTATCATTCTCGGAGTAATCTGCTCGAAAACTATATGCATATCTTCCCATCCCATAACTCGTAGATCTATACGCAAGCTTTTCTAGTGTAAATCCTATTTCTTCCAGCATAGAAATAAATACTTTATGAACACTAAAAAGTTCGCCTTTAACAGTACAATCACCAATAACTATGCAGCAATACCCTTCTTCTTTCAGATTTTCATATATAGTTTTATAAGCTTTATAATTATGCTCAAAATATCTAGAAATAGCCTCATCATTATTTACCGGATAAGATTTAATTTCTGATTTTTTTATCTCATCATATGACTTATATCCAAATATCTCATCAAATCCATCTGCCCATATAAATTTTAACTTATAAACAGAAATATAATCAAAACAATTCAGATAAGGTGGATGCGACAATACCGCTCCTAATTGTTTTTTTGTTTTTTTCTTACAATTTTCTATTTGCTTACAAACCTCATCATTATTTGAATTATTTACAATACAAGCATCCGAAAACACTTCTTTTTCTGATGCCTTATTCCATTCATCCATTGTAAATATCATCTCATTTATTTTTTTTATAAATGCTTCAATCGCATCTCTTTCTCTCTTTTTCTTATTCACATGTGGTCTTACTTCAGCATCGTGAGCCCGTGATACTCTTCTAACAATTGCAAAGAACCCTAAATCAAAGAATTCTCTTTCTCTATTCAATTCAAATGATAATAAAGTTCTTTTTATTATATATAATTGCCTAATAACATTTTCAGAAAACCATTTTGAAAATGTTTCCTGCTCAAACATTTTTTGAGTTTGTTCATCTATTTCCGAAATAATTGATTCGTCCAAATCCGTCACTAATTCGGTAAATAAACCGCCCAAATAATGATAATTATATTTTTTTATCACTTCTTTAATTTCTTCCCACATTTTTTTCAGTAATGATGTGTCATAATTGTAGGTTTTAACTCTACATGCTAATACAGCAAATGGATTAATGTCAAATCCCAGAGAATCAAATCCTGCTAATTTAGCTTCTACTAAAGATGTTCCTGATCCAGCATAGTTATCTAAAATAAAATCTTTATCCTTATCAATTGCTCTCTTATCAATCAAATCTTCTAGTATCATCTTTCCTATCTTTGACGGAAATTTACCATAATATCTAAAATAACCATGCGTCAAATAAGATAACTCTGAGATAGTCTCATCAACATTCCAGAATTCTTTTTCACATTCCAGTGTATTTATATCTATCAAGCTTTTTTTATAATACTCATTATCTTTTAAAATAAAAGCTTTTTTATTAGCCATTTAATCCTCCAGCCTTTCTTCTTTATATCTCTTAGCCTTAATTCGCTCATTTTCAATAACTCTATCTGCTTCTATAAGAGAAGTGCGCCTAATAAATTCGCTATACGAAGAATATGACTCAATTTCTGCAGCCTCTTTAAGTTTACTCAAGTCTGATTCACTTACTCTAATACTTATTGAAATAGTCTTGTTCATATGTATTCCTCCACCAAAACATCATACCATTAACGTGCTACATTTGCAATACAATTACCTACAAAGTATAAGCAACAGTCCGAATAGCCTCACTACCAATGATCGTGGCTTTTATCATTCATATTCATTGTCTAAGTAGTCCATTACTACCGTGGATTTCTCCCCATACATTTGCTGTTATCCCGATTCTGACCATGTATCTTAGTATTCCGAACTGTAGTATTTACAAAACTTTCCACCATATTATACCGTGCTCTGTCCCACTTTGCGAAGGTATGTTTTATAAAAACCGTAGCACCTGCTTGCTTCATCAATTTTTTACTAGACAATTCTGTTCTCATCCGTATAAAAACCGTAGTATCCACGTCTATCTGTTATCACGATTTGCCCTGCTTTATCGCACTTCATCGCCGCCTATAACTGTACCCAAAGCCCTGCCGTGGCAGATGAATAGAACTTTAATCATGGTTTTGGTTCTCCTTGTTTTTCTTGTGGATATTCTGTTTTGCTAAGATTTTTGGGTGTTTTGTGGTTGTTTAGGTTTTACTCCGTAATTACAGATTGTGGCAAATCAGAGCAGAATTGAGTAAGTTGTTACTGCCTGTTAATAGTAAACTGAAGAAGGTGACTACTAAGGATTTTTATTTATCCCACTCTATTGCATCTGGATATTCTGAACATTTATTTATCACCTTACTTACAGAATAATTTTGTATTTCCAAATGCAAATAAACTTCTTTATCTTTATGCACAACATTATCATTCATTGACATAATCGTCATTTCAAATTTTTCTCTGTACGCAACATCTATTCTATTTCTAACATAAAAATCTACTATATACGTATCAGATTCCTTTCCCTCCCAAAATGATTTATCTGCATAGAAATATATTCTTTCCTTTTTCAATGCAGGAAGTTCTATTTTTCTAGTAGACATCCCCACCATACAATTCTCCCATTTTTCTTTTCCATTAATATTTTTTGCTTCATTAAAACAAATACTTTCAAATCCATTTGAAATATTATATACTTCTAGTTCAATCCCCCCATGTATCTCCATTAGTATATTTTCCAACATGAATACTCAAACAGTCCGGATTTACATATGTTGAATTAAAATTTTTAATTGGAGCTCTCCATTTTGTAACTACAAATGATGGTCTCATATCTAATTTTTGCCTATTTTCTTGTAATTCAAGTAATCGCCTTGATATATCATTTGATATATCGGTTTGATCAATTGAATATTCACTTAGTTTTATCGCTTTCTTAGCTATTTCTTCTGATTCAAGTGCACATTGATTTGCCTCTTCTGCAATTTTATTTGCCCTATGAGTTTGCCAAATCGCTACAAACGCTAATATAATAGTTGGAATAACAGCTAAACAATTTCCTAAGTAATCCATCTACAGTTATTTCTGAGCATACTTTTTCTGATTTTACATGTATTCTCCTTGTTTTTGCCCCGGAATGCCTTGTTTTTTCAAGGTTTTCTAGGGTGCTGGTGATATGCTCTGAAATTACAGATTATGGTGAACAAAAAAGCGCCGATTCGTTTCCGAACCAACGCTTCTGCATTCTTTTTCTATTTATATTCTTACTTCTTACATACGGAAATGCGACACCACGCCTGCCATATCATTGGCAGATGAGCTGACTTCCGTTGACATCTCGGTCACACTGTTTACTGTGCCAAGCACCTCATCACTAAAGGAAATCGTTCCCTTAACCGTATCCTCATTTCTCTGTGCGATGTCACTTAGGTTCTTGATGTCTTTTCCGATCTCATCGGTTTCTTTCCCTAACTGTACGGTTGCATCACGAATAACATCCACACCATCTGCAACATGGGATACATGCTCCTGCAGCTGTTTGAATATATTGGCAGTTTCTACCAGCTTCTTCGTCTGATCATTCATAGCATCCTGTACGCTATCCATAATCTCCATTGTCTGGCTGGAATTATAGCTTAACAGATTCACCAGCTCGGATATTTCCGTCGATGCTTCGTTGCTCTGGTTTGCCAGCTTGCCAATCTCTTCTGCGACTACAGCAAAGCCTTTACCGGTTTCACCTGCCCTGGCTGCTTCAATTGATGCATTCAGAGATAAAAGGTTTGTCTGATCTGCAATATCGGAGATGTAACTAACTGCGGCAATGATTTTTTCCACGGATTCATTATTCTGCTGCGTCTGCTTCTGGATGTTCTCAACCTCGGTCATAACATCCTGGTTCGAAGTATCGAGCTGGTTCAACGATTTATCCACGTCATTTCTGGCGTCAAGCATCGCTTTTGTCTCATCGGAAAGGTGATCCACTTCCCCGAGCGTCTTTTCCAGATGAATATTCATATTGTGAATGCTGTTCTTGATATTCTGCGCGTTGCCGGTCTGCTCGACAGCTCCGGTCAGCATATTGTGCAGATCATCGTTGATATTTCCAACCGCATTGCCTGCCTGTCCGGCAGCCGCATTCATCTCCTCGGAAGATGCATTCAGGGTCATGGTATTGTTGCTGATCTTGCCAATCATCGCAGATAAGTTGTCGATAAGTGTCTGCGTATTACATGACAAAGCTCCCGCCTCATCTTTTCTATCCAACATACTCTGCTCGATCTCAACATTCAGATTGCCTTCCGAAATCTGTTTTACCACGTCCATACTGTTCCGGATACTCTTTGCAATTCCTCTGGAAACAAGCAGACATCCGATGACCGCGATTACCAGTATAACAAGGATTGCTACTGTAAAAATCATGGTAATCAGATTCAGGCTCGCATATATCTCCTTGACCGGCATTCCGGCGAAAACCATACCGATGATCTCATCACTGTTATTCTGGTGCACCGGCACATAATATCCAAAATAGAAAGTACCATCTACCAACACACGATTGGTAAACACTTCATTGCCATCCTGCAGCACATTTTCCACAAGGAAATCGCCTGCCTTAGAACCAAGGATCCGCTTCCCGTCCGCATCCTTTAATGATGTCACAAGTCGCGTGTCGTTGTAAAAGAATGTAACCTCAATCCCGGTTTTTTCAGCAATATCGTCGATAAAAGGCGTAGACAGCGATACGTTATAAGCACCCTTCCACACATCCCCGGTCGCATTTACAAAATAATCTCCGGCATTCTGATCATACGCCGCAAGCACGGCATTCGATGTCGCTTTCAGTTTCTGCTTCGCATCATCCAGCAGTTTATTTTTCACGACTGTATTACTAATGAGAATCGCTACAATACCCATGACGAGTACCGGAATGATAGCCAGTATAAGCATCTTGTACTGCAGCTTCAAATTGCGAAATATTTTCACGGCTATCCCCCCTACTTCCAATCTACGACTTCCACATTGTGATAATACCAGTTGATCTTACCGGTAATCGTCGCATCATCCAGCGTCTTTCCCTCTTCTCCGATCACGGTTCCATCGTTGGTAAGGATTTCTCCGTCAAACACGCCGAATTCACCGGATAAAATCTTCTGCTGCATCTCATTTACTTTCTCCTGTGTTCCATCCTCACACAGAGAAGATAATCCTGTCAGTCCAACCAGACTTTCGTCCATACCTCCATAATAATTCGAACCGTCATATGTCGCATTGACAATACTGTTTACATAGGAAGTGTAATACGCACTCCAGTTCCAGATGACCGATGTCAGCGTCGCATCCGGTGTCTCTTTACTCATATCGGAATTATATCCGATCGCCCATGTTCCGTTTTCCTCGGATGCAGTCTGGGGAGCTGTCGTATCTACATGCTGTGCCAGCACATCGCAGCCCTTGTCAATCAATGCATCGGAAGCCGCCTGCTCGTCATCCGGAGAAAACCAGGAGTTCGTCACTGCCACCAGCACCTTCGCATCCGGATTGACTTCCTCGACACCCATTGCAAATGCATCAATACCACCGGTACACTCACTGTTGTCGCTGCCCATCGCAGATACATACCCGATCAAATTACTTTTTGTCTTCATACCCGCTACCAGACCGGACAGATATCTCGCCTGATAGATTCTTCCGAAATAGTTTGTAAAATTGCTTCCATTGCTCATGTATCCGGTTCCGTGTGCAAAATAAACATCCGGATATTTCTCCGCATATGCCGCGGTCTCTTCCATATAACCCCAGCTCGTTGTAAATACAATGTTGCAGCCTTCGTCCATACATTCATCCAATGCTTTTTTGATCGCCACATCATCGCCATCGTCTATCGATTCCTTGCGTACAACCTGATCTTCCTTAAGTCCGAGATTTGAAACCATACCCTGAATCCCAAGCTCGTGTGCATACGTATATCCCGATGTATCTGATGCACTGCCGATATACAACACACCAATCTTGACATCCTCTAACGGAATCGTCTTAAGTCCTGCCGGATTGGTCTGTGCCACTTCTGCCGACGCTGTCTGTTCTCCCTGCGACGTTCCTGAACCAGAAGTATCTGCCTGATTGCTTCCACTTTCTACATCGTTCGTCACGACATCCACGATGACGTCATTGCCACAGCCGGATAACGAAAATGCCATCATCACAGCCATCATTACAGTCAGTAATTTCTTCTTCATCTGTAAATCCCTCCCTGTTTCTACATTCGCTTCTCTGATATCGGATGCATGGAAATCCGCCTTTTACCCCGCATCATATCCATACATATTCCTACATTTTATGTATTTTTATATTTTACATTGGATTGTATCATAATTCTATCTTTTTTAGATGAAATGCAAAAAAGAGCCGATCACTCGGCTCTTCACTAACGCTTCTATTCATCATTACCGTTTCTTATATAATCCTTCGATGTGAAGATCGTTAATCTCTTTTATCAACTGATGTTTGAATTCATCGAACTGTCCGCCATCGCTCAGTTCATCGTACCGCTTCCAATAATCTAACTTCGGGAGCAGATCCTTCATATATTCCCGCGCCTGTTCCTCCGGGAATTCATCCGTCACCATATGCTTGACTGCAACATCGATCAGATCATCCATATTACTGTATGTATACATGCCATCTGCATAGCACCATTTGCAATACGATTCATTCATTGCCCCATCCCGGTCATGCCCGATAATCTCATCTTCGAGCGGCATGCCACAGCACTGACAGATCAATCTTCTCGGTTGTCCAACATGATGCTATCTTAACAGACAACCGCTTACGATAAAAGCAACCTGCTGTTTCCCCTTAGATGTTCTCCGTATACCGGCAATCCGGGAATCCCTTGCACCCCCAGAACTCGCCGAACTTTCCTTTTCTTTTAACCATCGTCATTCCACATTTTGGACAAGTCTTAACATTCTGCCGCGCGTCTGCCGTTTCTTCCCCGGACAACTCTTTTCCAAGTAATTCAAATACCTTCTGGTTCATCTTACAGTCTGTCAATGCGCGATGCGCACCTGCCGTAGAGATTCCATAATAGTTCGCAAGATCACCCAGTCTCCGATGCTTCCAATCCGGGAATACGATTTTTGCAAGGCGCAATGTATCCACGAAATCATTTGGAAGTATCAATCCCATATATTTCTCGAAGTCCCGATACAGAAACTTCATATCAAACGCCGCAATATTATGTCCAACCAGAATATCATTTCCGATAAATGCAAGGAACAACGGTAACACTTCTTGAAACTCCGGTGCATCCGCCACCATCTCATCATAGATGTGATTGACCGCGCTCGCGCCATACGGAATCGTTCGTCCCGGATTTACAAGTGTGCTAAATTCATCGACGTTTTTACCGCTACGTACCTTCACGGCGGAGATTTCGATTACTTCGTCGTAGTTCGCAGAGATTCCGGTTGTCTCCAGATCAAAAAGCACATAGTCCGGTACATATTTATTTAATTGTTTTCCTCTTTTGTTACTCATTTGCAAGTCCACTTGTTCTCATTTACAACACTTTATGTATCTCATCCCCATTCACCGGAGACAGGCACCGGTGTTCCAGCTCATTTACCACGATCAGCTTCTCTTTTTTCTCTGTCACAACTCCGATCACGGCGGCTTCGATTTCTTGTTCTGCCAGATATTCCACGAGCTTGTCTCCATCTTCCACAACTATAAACAGGCACCCGGTTGCATCCAGGAGATACGGATTGATATTGAAGAACTCGCAGATTTCGATTGTCTCCTGCCGGATTGGTATATCCACATGCTGTACCTCAAAGCCCTTATCCATCCAGACACCCATCTGCCACAGGGCACCATAGACACCTCCGGACGAGCCATCGTGCATATAACAGATATCCATGCCGGAGTCGGCAATCCCCCGTGCCACGTCCGCAATGCTATACGCATCTTCCTCTACGCTTGCCATATCCAGATAGAAATCCGGGAACCGCGTATGCAGTTCTTCCCGCTTTTCCTTCAGAATTATATCTGCACCCATCAGGCCCGCCTGCCCGACCATGACGATCTCATAGCCCGGTTTGATTTTCTTTTTATTTGCATGGTACTCGCTCGCTGTTCCAAGCATTGTCACAACAAACTGCGCCCGCGTAAACACTTCAGACACCTGGGTGTGACCACCTAAGATCTGTATGCCCTTTGCTTCTGCATAGGAATTGAAATCTGCCATATAGCCTTTGATCCATGATTCCTTTACATTTCCCGGCAGGAGCATCGTAAGACGTGTACCCTCGACCTGTCCGCCGGAGCACGCAAAATTATTCATCGCTTTCACCCACGCGATCCACGGCGTATCACCGATGCCATCTGCACTTACGCTTCCATGCAGGTTCGCATAATCGTTTCCAACTGCTGCCGATACCGAAAGCTTCGAATTCAATCTTCGTATATGTTTAATCACCGAACGCGACAGATAGCGCTCCGGCAAGCTTCCTTGTTCCATGTTTTATCTTCTCCTTATATCTTACATCATTATGTAATCGCCTGATAATCTACACACATCACTGTACTTCATTATACCATGCATATATTTGTTCCGATTCATCCTATCCAATGCACACACGCATCCTGTTCATCACAATTCCTTACGAAGTATATCCACCGTATGTGCCCCTGCACCGATCAGATCCGATCGTTCACACACCTTCAACTGATACGCCACGAAAAGCTCATAGCTCTCCTCACTTAACTGATTCACAAACGGACGGATATAATTTGCCGGTCCATCCGGTGACAATATTTTCAACCGCTTTAGTCCGACCGCTTCATTGTAGCTGTCGATGTCCTCAATCCGTTCAAATGCATACAGACTATCCGCCGCAGGTACCGTATGATATGACGCATCCAATGTTCCATTCTTCACACTTTCTTCCAGATGATTCTCCTGAATCCCATATACGACCACGGCATACTCATTCATTACATAGGCGACCAATATAATTCCGCCCGGCTTCGTCACACGCTTCGCTTCAGAGAGTGCCTGAATCTTCTCCTCCTTCGTCATCAAATGATACATCGGTCCGAAGAGAAGTGTCAGATCAAAGGTATTATCTTCCAGCTTCTTCAGATGTAGCGCATTTCCCTGCATCGCATGCACGTTGCTGTTTTTCTGCTTCAATATTCCCAAATTATGCTTTACCAGCTCCACAGCTGTCACATCATAGCCTTCCTCACAGAGTGCCACGCTGTAACGTCCGGTTCCGGCACCGATATCGAGAATCCTGATATCTTCCCGGTTTGCAACCTTCAACTCCTGCATCCGCACATCCAGATAATCATGAATATATTTCATCGTGATGCGATACTCGATCTGCCCGTGTCTGGAGTTTAACCGTTTTTCTTCGTTAAATTTATTATAATATTCTTCGATTTTATTCATTTGTCTGCCTCACACCGTCAGTCTTTCAACTTCCTGTATTATGTTTTTCTCTGTTATACGCTGTACCATTTTATGAATGGCTATGTCTATTCTAATCGTATCCCTAAATTACCATATCTGCAGGAAAAAGTCCATCTACGAATATATTTGAACTCATACAAAAATCTCCCGGAATATAACTTCCAGGAGATCCTACTCTCTGTATCTGCCATTTCTCCACTTACCACAGTTCCGCTTTTTCTTCCTTCTTCTGAAAATGCTCCTCTGCAAATCCCATATCTTGCACGAGCTCCAGCGTGCCGAGATACTTTCCCTCTTTATCGCGTACCGCCATGTATCTGACAAGCATACATTTTCCGTTTTTATCCATCCAGATTGGCACCTCATCCAATGCCCCCGCGCGGAATTCTCCAATAATTCTTCTCACGGTTGCTTCAATCTTCGGCGGGTGACAGGAAAATACCTCTCGGTCGATTGCCATCCCGGGACGTTTGAAATCCTTCGGTCCTTCATTGAAGAAACGATTGATATTGTCCACATCCACAAATGTGATCTCCATCGGAATCGTATTCAGAAGTGCAATCAGCTGTGTAATCGTCAGATGTCCGCCCGGCATGCGGATTTCCGTATCTGTGAGCGACGTCTCCGGCACATATTGATTGTCCTCTGCCTTCTGCCAGATCTCCGGCTCCACACCGAAACAGACCGCGTAATCCTTCTGGTCATGGTAGATACCGATCCACTCTTCCTGCGTGAAATTTGCTGCACAATTGGGGAACAAAATATTTGCCTCTTTGTAGATCATTTCCTGTGCCCGTGCTACTACCGTTGCAAACCGCTCCTGCCATTCAGGTTCTTTATCATTCATCTTCGCAAGAAATGAGATTTCATCCCGGATCTCATCATCAACCGTCCACATCACACTTGCCGGTCCGGATATCCCATACCGCACATCCAAAACCGGATACAGAAGATCTCCCTTCTTCGCATAGTGAATGGAGATGCCACGCAATGATTCCAACGTCTTCTTATTCGCACTGCCATCCTTGATCTTCTCCTCTGCTTGTTCTAGCAGCATAGCAAGAGCACCATTCTCATTTGCAAACAGCCATAGCGGATGTCCTTTGATCTGCGCCAGTTCACGCGTCTTTGACTCCCGTTCTTCCCGCAATGCTGACGCATGCACTGCCTTTTCCGCATTCGCAATCTGTTCCTCCCGCGTCTTTCCATGAAAGAGTGCGGCATGCACATCACACAGCTTCTGCACCTCCAAAAGCGGTGTTCCCTCCGCGAGCATCTCCTGTTCCGCCTTCATGATCTCCGCAGGATCAACATTCTTAAATACTTCCACGAAATCTTTCCGCACCGCTTCCAGCGATTCTCCATCTCCAAGCCGCTTCAAATATTCCTTCAATATCTCGATTCGATCCTTCATACAAATTCCTCCATTTATTTGTGGAATTAGTATGTCTTTTTTCTTGATAAATCATTCCACCAAATATCATCTTCGTTATCATTATAAAACACATTTTCATTAAGATATGAAAAATAATACGTTCCCTTATATTCGACCAACACAACAGAGATTGTCTGCCAACATTCAAGCCCCGTAATAAGGTTTTCACGGATCGGCACATACATGCCTGCAATCTCGATATAATGTTTTGTTATTAAATATTCGTCATTCCAATATTCCTGATATACTTTTTCCCGAATCTGAAAATTATACTTTTCAAAATTTCCTTTTTGAACTGCCTTTTTGACTTTTATACGATAATCCATAATGTAAAAAAACGGGAACCACAAAGGAATCTCTATAAAGAAGAACGTTGATATCGCATCCGCCATCGTCCGTCCGGAAGGTGCCTGCGGCATAACTGTCACAGCAAGACTGGCAATCAATATCGCAATAGTAAAAAATATTTCAAGGAACAATAAGAGCGCACATCCATTTTTTTCATTTCGTGTGTCCTCCACCTTATTCTGCGGACTGAGTAACATCTCGCGAAGTTTCATGTCTTCCGCAGTACTGATATGCTGTTTTTGCCCCATCGTCTGTATATCCTGTCTGTATTTATCTCTGATTTTTTTCCGGTTATGGATCACCGGCTTATCTAACCGGTCTGTCAAAATTTTTCTTTCATCGTCATACATATCTCATTCTCCGTATCCTGATACACCAATTACCAAACAGCAATCACCAATATCCGGAAGGCTGTTCACGATTGCATATACCTCCCAATTATAAATGATCCTATCAGATACTATCACCCGGTTCTATCACAAAACCATCATAATACTGTTAAATCCATGCAAAAACTCCCGGTGCTTTCACACCGGGATTCGAACACTCTCTATTTAATTGTCCTGACAAGCTTATGCTTCCAGATACTTATCGATACTTGCAAGCTTCACGCAAAGCACGAAAATCTTCGATGCTGCTTCCATCTCTTCCACAGATGGGAACGAAGGAGCAATACGGATATTGCTGTCTTTTGGATCTTTACCATACGGATAGGTTGCACCGGCGCCTGTCAGTACCACGCCTGCATCCTTACACATTGCAACGATCTTCTTCGCACAGCCCTCGAGTGCATCAAAAGAAATGAAATATCCACCGAGTGGCTTTACCCACGAACCAATCTCCAGTCCTGTAAGCTCCTGATCAAACGCATTTAAAACTGCCTCGAACTTTGGACGTAAGATATCCGCATGCTTCTCCATATGTGCCTTCAGTCCATCAATATTCTTGAAGAATCTTGTATGACGGAGCTGATTGATCTTATCATGACCGATTGTCTGTACGGTTAACTGCTGCTTGATAAATTCTACATTTGTTGTAGAAGTTGCGATTGCAGAAACACCGGAACCAGGGAATGTAATCTTCGATGTCGAAGCAAACATATATGCCATATCCGGATTGCCGGCCTTCTCACACTCCTCTAAGATATTCGGGATTTCTGCCTGCTGATCCTTATACAGATGATGGATACAGTATGCATTATCCCAGAAGATACGGAAGTCTTCGGCTGCTGGCTTTAATGCTGCAAATCTTCTTACCACCTCATCGGAATATACAATTCCGGTTGGGTTCGAATATTTCGGCACACACCAGATACCCTTCACTGCTGCATCGTTATTTACGTATTTCTCAACCAGATCCATATCCGGTCCATCAGAATTCATCGGGATGTTGATCATCTCAATACCGAAAAACTCTGTGATTTTAAAATGTCTGTCATATCCAGGTACCGGGCAGAGGAACTTGACCTTATCCAGCTTGCACCAAGGAGTAGAGCCATTCACGCCATGTGTCATAGAACGGGAAACTGTATCATACATGACATTCAGGCTGGAATTACCATATACGATGATGTTCTCCTTCTTGACTTCCATCATGTCTGCCATAAGCTGACGACACTCTCCGATACCATCCAGATCTCCATAGTTTCTTGTATCATTTCCAAGCAAGGTACGCATATCAGATTTGCTATTAATCTCATCTAACATCTGCATGGAAAGTGCTAACTGGGCGAATCCAGGCTTTCCTCTTGCCATATTGAGGCTGAGGCCCTTTGCCTGTTCTTCCTTGTATTCCTCCATAAGAGCGGCTTTTAATGTCAATAACTCGTCTTTACTCATATCCTTGTATTTCTTCATTTCAGCTACCTTATACCTTTCACATTTATTTGCATTGTATGAATCATGCATTTAAACCGTCTGTTTTCTATTTTATAGAGAATCCTCGAAAAAAACAAGAGCAAAATGCATATTTTTCTCTATTTTTTCTCCAAAATCATCGCAAATACTTTCGATTTTTTTGTTTTACGGCAGTTGACATCTACTATCTATATGGCTGTTATGCGTTCTTTTTATATCCGACCGGAAATTTCCATTTTTTTCGTAAAAAATACCCGGCTGTCTGTCACTCCGACTGTCATTGGGAATGTACAGAGAACCGGGTAGTTCATGTCATTTATCTTTTGTGCACTATCGTTATACGCCTGCCTGTCTGTTCAAGCGGATAACCATTTCGCCATAATTACTCCTCGTAAGGAAGAACTGCTCCATCGTAAGTGTCGTTGATGTACTTCTTCACATCATCAGACTTCAATACATCTACCAATGCCTTAATCTTCGCGCTGTCTTCGTTGCCTTCCTTCACTGCGATTACATTTACATATGTCTTAGCAGCTTCAGAATCACTCTTCTCGTAAGCAAGGGCATCCTTTCCTACAGAGAAACCGGCCGCAAGTGCATAGTTACCATTCAATACGACAAATGCTGTCTCATCAACAACTCTGGCTACCTGTGCAGCCTCAAGCTCAACGATCTTTACATTATGTGGATTCTCAGCGATGTCATTGACCGTTGCGCTGATACCTGCGCCATCCTTCAATGTGATGATGCCATTATCCTGCAGAAGAAGCAATGCTCTTGCCTCGTTTGTTGTATCGTTTGGTACTGCGATAGAATCGCCGTCTGCAATCTCATCCAAGCTCTTCTTTGTTCCCGGATAGATACCGAATGGCTCATAGTGGATCTTACCTGCAACAGCAAGGTGTGTACCCTTTTCCTCATTGAAGCTTTCCAGATATGGTACATGCTGGAAGTAGTTGGCATCGAAGTCTCCGCTTTCTACCACTTCGTTTGGCTTTACATAGTCATCAAAGACAGTCACCTGCAGATCATAGCCCTGCTCCTTAAGCTTATCCTTTGCATACTCCAGAATCTCAGCGTGTGGTGTTGCAGATGCTGCAACTGTGATTGTCTTATCGTCCTCGCCGCTCTTTCCGCAGCCTGCGAGTGCTCCTACCAAAAATGCACCTGTCAGTGTCAGTGCGAGTAATTTCTTAATTGATTTCTTCATAATTCATGTCCTCTCTTTCCTGTTTTTATAATCATTGAAAACTTTTATCCAATGATCCATTACTTTATATATAAGCAGGTTTCGGTGTGCACATTCCAATTCCCGCATATATTGCACATTATTTTCTGCGATCCAGACGGTTTGCAACGAACATGCCAACCGATTGGAATACCTGTACGATCACAATCAGTAACGCCACCGTAACAAGCATAATATCTGTCTGATACCGGTAATATCCGTAACGGACTGCGATATCTCCAAGTCCGCCACCGCCGACTGCACCTGCCATTGCGGAATATCCAAGGATGGTTCCGATTGCAATCGTTGCGCCTGTGATCAGGGAAGTTCTTGCCTCAACAAGCAATACCTTGAAGATGATTCTGCTGTTGCTTGCGCCCATTGCCTTTGCCGCTTCAATGACTCCGTAATCGACTTCCTTCAACGAAGACTCTACCATTCTTGCGATAAACGGAATCGCCGCTGCCGTCAGTGGGACAATCGTTGCGGTAGAACCATAGCTCTTTCCAAGCAACAGTCTTGTAAATGGAATCAACAGAATCAATAAGATCAAAAACGGTATGCTTCGTACAATATTCGCAATCACATCCAGAATCTTATATACCACCTTGTTTGGCTTCAATCCCTCTTTATCTGTGATACAGAGGAGAATTCCCATCGGCAGTCCAAATAAATATCCAAATACAGTTGAAACAACTGTCATGTATAACGTCTCAAGAATACCTGTTCCAATCATGGAACGAACCTGTTCTGTCCACATTAGAACGCACCTCCTGTCTTTGTCTCCGACAACTCTTCTATCTCAAGTCCCCGGTCAATCAGATACTGTTCCATCGCTTTCACATTCGTGGAACCATTCGGAATCTCTAATATCATCTCTCCCTTTGCCACGCCGCCAACATTCTTGGTTGCAGCTTTCAGGATGTTGATTGGCTCTTTAAATGTCAAGATCATATTTGCAATGACCGGTTCAAATGCAGAGTTTTCTGTAAATACGATTCGTATCTTCGTTCCGTCCTGAATCTGACTTGCTGTCTGCTGATCGTCACCGGTGGTATCTCCACCATCGTCCTTTCTGAGCAGTTCTCTTGCCACCTCTGACTTTGGATGATTGAAGATTTCCACAGTACTTCCGTTCTCGACCACCTGTCCATCCTTCATAATTGCTACCCGGTTACAGATTTCCCGGACTACTGCCATCTGGTGTGTAATTACGACGATCGTAATACCAAACCGTTTGTTGATATCCTGCAGCAAAGCGAGAATCGAAGAAGTTGTCTGTGGGTCTAACGCACTCGTTGCCTCATCACACAGAAGAATCTGCGGATCGGAAGCTAAAGCTCTTGCGATTGCCACACGCTGTTTCTGTCCGCCGGATAACTGAGATGGATACGCTTTCGCACGATCCTTCAGACCTACGATATCCAGAAGCTCATAAGCTTTCTTCTTTGCCTCAGCCTTCGACTTCCCCTGAATGAACAATGGGAAGCATACATTCTCCAATACGGACTTCTGCATCAGCAGATTGAAATGCTGGAAGATCATGCCGATATGTTCCCGCTGCTTGCGAAGCTCTTTCTCGGAAAGCTTGCTCAGATCCTTATCCTGCACGATTACCGTTCCCTCAGTCGGAACTTCGATATGGTTGATGCATCGTACGAGTGTACTCTTTCCTGCACCGGACATACCGATGATTCCATATATGTCTCCGGCTTCGATGTCGAGCGTCACATGCTTCAACGCGTCAATCTCGCCGTCTTTTGTCTGAAATTTTTTGGATACATCTTGTATCTGGATGATTGCCATAGACGTACTTCCTTTCCCTTGCAGGTTTTATACCCTACTTTTCCTATCTGATATACTATTTATTTCCCTTTCATGGTTTCAGATTATAACGTGCTTCTTCTGTTATGTCAATACAGACAGTCATACATAAAAATGATTGTTTGTTATAATCTTTTCCTATATCAACTATATCAAAAAAACTGCACAATACTCATATTCCTGAATATTGCGCAGTCTCATTTGTTTTCTTATATTGTTTTTGCAACTCTTATGTTCAACGCTTACTTTGCGTCCAGAATCTCTCTTGCAATTTTTTGCTGTTCGTCGGTTGGAGGATCGATTCCTTCCAGCTTATAAGGGATTCCAAGGCGCTCCCACTCCTGAATTCCAAGCTTATGGTATGGCAATACCTCCACCCGGTCAACCGTCTTCAAAGTCTTGATAAACTCAGCCGTCTTCTTCAGATCTGCTTCGTCGGTTGTTATGCCCGGCACAAGGACATGTCGAATCCACATATGCTTTTCCTGATCGGAGAGATACTGCGCCAAGTCTAATATATTCTTATTCGAGAACCCTGTCAGCTCCCGGTGTTTGTCGTCCTCAATCTGCTTGATATCAAGCAGGAACAAATCAGTGAGTGCCATCAGTTCATTGAACTTCGAGAAGAAAGGCTCCTCTCTTGTAAATGGATTGCCCGCTGTATCAATCGTTGTGTGAATCCCCTGTGCTTTTGCAAGCTTGAAGAATTCAATCAAAAAGTCCATCTGCAGAAGCGCTTCGCCTCCGCTGACGGTTATTCCTCCATCACCCTTCCAATAAGGCTTATAACGAAGTGCCTGCTTGAGCAGATCTTCCGGAGTTCTCGCTTCAACCTTGACGCCTTTATCTAGCAGCAGTTTTGTGTTCTCTTCAATTTTCTTTTCGAGTTCTTCTCGTTCTTTATCATCCGTTGTGTCTGCATAGAGCTTTGTGTAATCGGTTACCAGATTCCACGTCTCCGGGTTATGACAGTACTTACAACGCATCTTACAGCCCTGCAAAAATACTACAAATCGGATACCTGGTCCATCTACGGCTCCAAAGCTTTCTGTTGAATGAATATAACCTAAAATCTGTTTCTTCTCCGGCATGTTCCACCTCTAACAATTTTATTTTTATAAAAAGTCCCGGAGATAGTATCTCCGGGACTCCAGTGAATTACTTATCTATCAAAAACATTTTTGACAAACTTCTAATTAAAGTGAGTCATGGAATGTTCTGTTGATAACATCGAGCTGCTGCTCACGTGTAAGAGAGATAAACTTAACAGCGTATCCAGATACACGGATTGTGAAGTTAGCGTACTCTGGCTTATCTGGGTTCTCCATAGCATCCAGAAGCTTATCCTTACCGAATACGTTTACGTTCAAGTGGTGAGCGCCCTGATCGAAGTAACCATCCATAGCGCTTACAAGCTTCTCAGCTCTCTCAGCCTCATCATGACCAAGTGCAGATGGGTTCATTGTCTGAGTATTTGAGATACCATCCAAAGACCACTCATAAGGAATCTTAGCAACTGAGTTCAGAGATGCAAGAAGTCCTGATGTCTCAGCACCGTAGCTTGGGTTAGCACCTGGAGCAAATGGTGTCCAAGCACGTCTACCATCTGGAAGGTTACCTGTGAACTTACCATAT
>ULWY01028191.1_pt1 | contig 41517 bp, 34 predicted proteins | sample 1960761 | NCBI WGS metagenome assembly ULWY01 (sample SAMEA4835824, study PRJEB28245) | human gut metagenome | biome: gut microbiome; material: fecal sample | place: Denmark | collected 2008 | reverse complement strand
TAGGGAAACTTTTTGAAGGAATAGAAGGATATACAAATACGAAAGAGGTTAAAACATTTTCTCGTAAAAGTTTAAAACGATTAATATCAAATAATGGATATGATGAAATCGAATTCTATTATCCTTATCCGGATTATAAATTGCCAGATAAAATATATTCTGAAAATCATCTGCCTCAGAAGGGTGACTTAGTTGAAGGTTTTAGAAATTTTGATTCGGATCGCGTAGTTTTATTTGATGAAAGTAAGGCATTTGATTCGATTATTGAAGCTGGCTTATTTGAAGATATGGCGAATTCATTTCTTGTTATTGCAAGCAAAAAGGAAGCATAAATTATGGACAAAATTATTTTTTCTAAATGTTCTCTGGAACGCAAAGAATGTTACAAGATTATTACTAAAATTACGCAGAATAGAGATACTAAGAAAGTTTATAAGAGCGCAGTAAATGATAAAGCAAATGATCATATCAATCGTATGGTGAAATTTTGTGAGAATCATAGTCAGAATAAGGGTATTAGATTTGCTCCGTGTAACAAAGTAAGAAATGGAGTTGTTGAATTTGATTATGTTGAAGGGGATAGTTTGCAAGCTTTGATAGAAAATCATTTTACAAATCATGACTATGAGGCGGTGATTTTGGATTTCAAAAGGATGAAAGATCTGATCCTTCAACAGGGAAAAATAGAAAAATTCCAAATATCGCAGGAATTTGTTGACGTTTTTGGAAATGTTGAAATTGACATGGACTGTTTGGCAATAAAAAATGCGGATATTGATATGATTGCTGAAAATATTATTTTATCCGACAATGCGGAGTGTGTAATTGATTATGAATGGAATTTCCCGTTTTCAATTCCTATAAAGTATATATTATATCGAAGTCTGTTTTATAATTCTGTGTATACCAGACTGCCTCAGATGTATAAAGACAAAATTATGGAAATTTATGAGATATCCTCTGATGAGACGAATGTGTTCCAGAGTTTAGAAATGAATTTTCAAAATCATGTATCTGGTGTTTCGTTAGAGCAATTGTATAGTAAAATGGGAAAACAACTCGCGTTAATAACAACTGATTTAAAAACAATGACCCTTAATAAGATTTCGATATATGATGAAGAAGCCAAGTTGTTGTATTCAAAAGAAACTGTGGATAATGATATATGCATACATTATATGTCAGAGAATAACAAGTTGTTACTAAAATTATGTGATGACACCTGCGTGATAAAAATTAAGTCAATAAGGACACGTGGAAATAAGAAATTTTCAATGACAAGTAATGAAATACTGAAAATTATAGATGATTATTATTTCGGGAAAGATCCAGAAATAGTTTTATTGTCAGATGAACCGTTAGAATATGATATTGAATATATGATAATGCATAAGGGCAATCCATATATAACCGAGCTAGCGGAGTCTTTAAAGGAATTAAATGATAGACGATTGCAAGTTGCGGATTTGTTGAATCAGAGAGACAATCTGATAAATGAATTGGGAAAAATGAAAAATGAGTATTTGGAGTTAGGAGACGAGCGAGGAGAACTCGAAAAACAATTGTTGAAATTAGGAGATGAACGAGGAGGACTTGAACGACAATTGTTGAAATTAGGAGATGAACGAGGAGAACTTGAACGACAATTGTTGAAATTAGGAGATGAACGAGGAGAACTTGAAAAACAATTGGCTGTGATGAGAACTGAAAAAGAGAAAATCAATAGAGAGTTGAATACTTCTCAAGACAAGTTGGAACAGGTTCGCCAAGGAAAAGGCTGGAAGATGTATTCCTATATCAATAAATTGTAAGTATAAGGAGTTATTATGGACGTTACAGTTGTTATTCCCGTAAAAAATGGTGGAGATTTGCTGGATAAGGTTTTGGCTAAAATTTTTCATCAAAAGACAGAGTATAAGTATGAAGTAATTTGCGTCGATTCAGGATCAACGGATAATTCGATAGAAATAATGAAAAAGTATCCATGTGCTTTATATGAGATTCCTTCGCAAGAATTTGGACATGGAAAAACAAGAAATTATGGAGCCTCTAAAGGAACTGGTGAATTCATTATGTTTATCACACAGGATGCGTTGCCTGTGAATGATGATTGGATTCAGAACTTTATTGATGCTATGAAGCAGGATAGCCGTATTGCGGGTGGTTTTGGCAAACATTTGCCGTATCCTAATTGTAACGTTTTAGATAAAAGAGATTTGAAACTTCATTTTGAGGGGTTTGGAAAAGAAAATACAGTATTCGAATTAAAAGACAAGCACCGGTATAATGTGGACGAAGGTTATAGACATTTTCTTGCGTTCTATTCAGATAATAATTCGTGCATGAGACGTGCTGTATGGGAACAATATCCATATGATGATGTGGATTTTGCAGAAGATCAGATATGGGCCAGGAAAATGATTGAGATGGGGTACAAAAAATTGTATTGCGAAAATGCCCCAGTGTATCACTCTCATAACTACCCGTTAAAGACCTACTATAGCAGATATTACGATGAATATAAAAGCCTATATAATTTGCACGGATACAAAATGACAAGTAATAAAAGAGATATGCGTGCTGAAATGAGAAGACAAATAAAAAGCGATATAAGATATATATTTGATTCTCAAAATAAGATAGATCATAAGTTGTATTGGGGTTGGTATGCATTTTGCAGGGATCGATATAGATGTAAAGCAGGATATTTGGCAGGTATGTATCATGAGCAGGGTGAATCGGTAAAAAAATATCTTGATATACACATTTCGCAGCAATATAAGCAAATTAATGGCAAGAAAGGAAAGAAGGAGAAAGTGAAACTAGATAAAGAATTTTGGAAGTGGTTTTTTTTGAATCCAGATTTGCGAAAAAAAGCAGATGAACAAAATAATTTACAATATATAAATGACAAGAACGACGTTTGTGGTTTTTATAATTACATAATGAAAGGCGAGGTAACGCCATTTTCAGCATCGGATTATGAAGATAATAAGAACTCAAAGCTTATTCTTAATTGGGTAATTCCCGAGATGGGACCTGGTTCAGGTGGGCATATTAATATTTTTCGTTTTGTGAGAAATTTGAATGAAATGGGATTTTCGAATAGAATTTATATAATGAATCCTGTTAATTTAACAACGGATCAGATAGCAAGGGATTTCATGGTGGAATATTTTGATTTTGATTATCCTGATATTGAGATTCACGTAGATGTTGCTGCGATGAAATATGCGCATGCAACGATAGCAACTTCTTGGCAGACTGCGTATTGCGTAAGAGATTTTGATAACACTATAAGCAAGTTTTATTTTGTGCAGGATTTTGAACCATATTTCTTTGCAATGGGTTCGGAATATGTATTTGCTGAAAATACTTATAAGTTTGGATTTCGTGGGATTACAGCAGGAGATTGGTTGAAGGATAAACTACGAGATGAGTATGGCATGAAAACGGATAGTTTTAGTTTCTCTTATGATCGTGATTTGTATAAACCTATTGAAAAACGCGATGATAACAAAAGAGTATTTTTCTATGCGAGACCAGTTACTCCTAGACGAGATTTTGAATTGGGATTGTTGGCTTTAGAAAAGTTATCTAAAATAATACCAGATGTAGAAGTTGTTTTTGCTGGATGGGATGTAAGTGGTTATAAAATAAGTTTTAAACATGGTAATTTTGGAATTGTTAGACTTGAGGAATTAGCAGATTTATATGCGCAATGTGATATGTGTTTGGTGCTTTCGAACACAAATTTATCGCTTTTACCACTTGAGGTTATGGCATCGAATTCTGTTCCGGTGTGTTCGAAAGGAGCTAATAGTAGTTGGCTTGTCAATGATGATAATTCTATTATGGTTGATTTTGATCCAGATGAAATTGCTGATACATTGGCGTATTATTTCAATAATCCTGATAAGCTCAAGGAAAAAAGAAAAAAAGGATTAGAATTTGCGACAAGTACATCATGGAGAAAAGAAGCAGAGAAGGTGAAAGCTGCTATTGAAAAAGGAGTACGCGAAGATGAAAAAAATCTTAGTTCTAGGCGGTAATGGATTTATTGGCAAAAATTTATGCAAATATTTGAAATCACATGGCGAAGATGTATACAGTTTTGACATGGCATGCCCTGATACTAGAGAGGAAGGCATTCATTATCTGGAAGGTGATTTTTTTGATGATTTCACCTTGAAAAATATTATAAAGGATATGGATGTAATATTTCATGGGATTTGCACATTGAATCCTGGAAATTCAAATGAAAAATATTTGATGGGGTATGAAAGAGATTTTATTCAAACTATAAAATTATGCGGTTATATTCAGAAAATGGGGAATAAGCTTATCTTTTTGTCTTCTGGTGGAACAGTATATGGAAATCAAGAAATACAACCTATTTCAGAGGAGGCTATCCCGAAACCAATAAACCATTATGGAAATCTTAAATTATGTATTGAAAATACAATAAGAACATTTAACTATCAACTACACAAAAAAATGTTGATTGCTCGAATATCGAATCCGTATGGACCAGGACAGGATTATCACAAGGGTGTTGGATTCATAGATGCGGTCTTAAAAAGAGCAATTAATGGGGAACGAGTTGAGATATGGGGAGATGGTAGTGTAGTAAGGGATTATATATATATTGATGATGTGTGCAGAATGCTTTATGCACTTATCAACTATCAAGGGGATCAAGAGGTTTTCAATATAAGCTCCAATACTGCTACTTCGCAGAATGATGTACTGCAGATTATTAAGAAATTATTGCCGGGACTTGAAGTGGCATATTTCCCAGCGAGATCCGTAGATGCACATAAGATTATGCTGGATAATAGTAAGATTAAGAAAGTGGATGAATTTAGTCTGGTTGAAATTGAGCAAGGAATAAGACTATATTATGAATATATTAAACAACATAAAAGGGAGAGTAAGTGATGAACAGTGACGTTTTGAATGCAATAATAATATTGGTGATGTTTGCCATTTGGGTGATTGCGGTATTGCGAGTAAAATTATTTGATTGTATACGTTATTATGGAAAGAAAGATTTGCTATTAGCAGTTTTTGGGTTACTGGGCTCGTATATGTATGCATTATATGCAATTTCTAATGGAGTTATGATGAGCCAAACTAATGAACAGTCGATTGCGCATTATGTTGATAAATTGACAAATAACTTATTGAACCAAAATGTGCATATTGTGAGTTGTTTTTGCTATCTGCTGTTTGGATGCTTAATATTTGTTATATGGGGGATGACCGAAAAAAGAGTATCTGATAGATTATTGAAATCAAATCTAAAATTTTCGATTGGTATATTGTTTTTAATTACAATCAAGCAATTATATACATTTAAGTGGTCAGTTCTTCACATGTTGGTTGCGTTATTGCTTGCGTCTGCCATTTGTAGTGTGATTTGTATTTATCATAAACAAAGGAAATTAAAATACATATATCCGGTAATATGTATTTTGATGCTAGTAGTATTGGCACCAACGTTGAATATAGTTTATGAAGTTTCATTGATAGGCGTTGTCAGCTTGATAGCAACAGTATTGGCAAATGTTATATTTCATTTTTCGTATTATTTACGAGATGTTTTTAAATATATTGTCAATATTGGTGTAGTTATAGGCTTGATATGTTTGGAAAATGTTGTGTGCAATATTTGTCTGTAAAATTATAAAGGCAATATAAATATAGTATTATTTTGACGATATGGAGGATAAAATAATGGCAGTAGAAAAATTTGGTAAGATAACGGTAGAAACGTGTGAAACAGATGGTGTTGAAATTGAGGGATTAAAAGTGATTACTCCGTCGGTGTTTGGCGATGAGAGAGGTTACTTTATGGAAACATATAATTATAATGATTTTGCGGCGGCTGGTATTGACCAAACATTTGTACAGGATAACCAGTCAAGTTCGAAGAAGGGTGTCCTTCGAGGATTGCATTTTCAGATTAATTATCCACAGGACAAGTTGGTTCGTGTTGTGAGTGGAGAAGTTTTTGATGTGGCTGTTGACCTTCGGGAAGGTTCAAAAACATATGGAAAGTGGTTTGGCGTGCGTCTTTCTGCTGAAAATAAGAAACAGTTCTTCATTCCAAAGAATTTTGCACATGGATTTATCGTATTATCTGACCATGCAGAATTTTGCTATAAGTGTACAGATTTTTATCATCCGAATGATGAGGGCGGATTGCTGTGGTCAGATCCTGAAATTGGTGTAGAATGGCCGATTCCGGAAGGTATGACAAAAGATGATTTGGTTATTTCAGATAAGGATCATAAATGGAACGGAATTAAAGAATATAAGGGCATGTATAAGTAAAACGAGGGAGTTAAACTGAGAAACGGGCATAGATGCAGAGTGATTCAAATTTGAATATTAGCAAATAGAGAAATTTTCGGTAGAAAAAGATTAAGTTTGGTGATATCAGTGCTATGTAATTTTTATGAAGTTGTGCCTCCTTAACATCAGAGCAATTATGAATTGAGTATTTTGCTGGTTGAGATGCTTATAAAAGAGGAGATTACGATACTAAAGTGTGTTGGAGCGTTAGTAATTATAGCGGGGATTATTTTGATTGCTGGGTATGACGAAGAATGATTTTATTTTTTTGCCTTTTGGTAATGACAGTGCTAGGATCTGTAGCCCATGCTTTTAAAGAAAGAATCTGGTATAGATGGAATTGTGGCAATGATAAAAAATATTAATCTTTATATTGGTGGATTTTTGCATTTAGCATTTGTAGTGATGAATATTTGGGGCTACATTACTTGGATCTTTAATCGCATTGCCGCCTGTATCATTACGTTATATTTGGTCGATGATGTTTATCCTATATAAATTTTAAAGGGAAACTTACAAAGAAGAAGGTCTGCCGGAGTAGTGTTGATATTGGTTGGGGCAGTGTTGGTGTCACTGTAAGACATAATGACTGCAATGATTATACTACATATTCATTCTTTGTTATAGACTACAATTAAATTAGGGAGAATTTAAAAATTGAGTATGAATGATGGTAACGAAAGAGAAAAATATTTAGACTCTCTAAGAGGAATAGCATGTCTGATAGTTTTACTAGCGCATATATTGTCCACTATTCCGTCAGTAGGAATAAGAGTGTCAGGATGTGGGAAAATAGGGGTTTGGTTATTTTTTGTCCTTAGTGGCTTTTTTGCTTATTACCCATGGGTAAAAAATAATAAAAAGTTTAATTGGAAAGATGCATTTTCCTTTTATATAAAAAGATTTTTTCGTATTTATCCAGTTTATCTTGTTGTTTTATTAGTGTGTATATTTTTGAAATATGTAACAACAATAGATGCTTTAAAACATCTATTGTTGTTACAGGGATATGGACACTTTTGGGCAATCCCTGTAGAAGTTAAATTTTATTTAATCATCCCGGTGGTCTTAATAATATTCACAAGGATAAAGAAAATATATAGTTTGGCTCTGGCTTTGTTAGCAACAACTGGTTTGTCGGTGCTTTTTCCAAATACTATTTACAATGAAAATAGTATTTGTTTATTTTGGTATTTACCAGTGTTTTTGCTGGGAATGTGTACCGCATTGGCATTTGTAAAGTTGAAAGATGATAAGTGTATTGCTTGTGATTTAGTAGCAATATTATTTGTTATTTTTATGGTTTTCTTAATACCAGGTGTTCGGGAACGCGTTTTTGGAATTCAACCAGATAAATATTTGCAAAACAAGTATTTGTACATTTCGATAATTTGGATAATTATCTTGTTATGTATAAAAAAGTCAGTGTATTTGCGTTTGGTATTGGAGAAAATAAGAGTCCTTCAATTTATAGGAAAGATTAGTTATTCGATTTATTTAATTCATTATATTGTTTTAAGTTATGCTAATTTATACATAAAGAATAGCTGGACAAAGTCTGTGGTTGTAATTGTTATAAGTGTAGCATTAGCCGCATTGTCCGAACGATTCATTGAACGGAATGCAATTAAAGCAGGGGATTTATTGGCATCTAAGATAAGACGCGTAGATACAAAAAATATTTTGCAGGCGGTATTTGCTATTATTGTCATATTGGGATTTGGATATTCTTGTTTTGCTGATTATAGAACATTTAAACAGGAGCAGGCGATTATCTTACAAAATACTACGTGGGAGGAACGATTATATGTTCCTACTATGATTGAAAAATGTGGAAATAGATATTTTATAATAGATTGTTGGAATTCAAGAATTTTATATTCAGATTCATGTTCAAAAAACTTGAATGATTGGAATGTACTGCAGCAAGATGCATATCTGGGTGGACATACAGTAGCATCAGATGGAGAGCTATATGTATTTGATAATACGGATATGAATCAGGTTTTGGTGTATAAAGAAAGCGAGGATGAGTCGTTATATCTCACACAAACATTTGAGGGGATTGAATCAAGACCGCATTATGCATTATACGATGAAGAAACGAAACGATTTTATGTGATAGGGTCAACAAGCGGTATTATATATATTTTTAAAAACGAACAAGCGGAATTATCGTTAGTAAATAAATGTATATTACCGGAAATAAAAGATGCGTATGTTAGAAGCATAAGTATAATAGATGGTGATTTATATACGAGTTGTGGCCCTGGAAAAATATTCCAATATAGTATAGAAAATGATTCATTAATATATAAAAAAGAATATACAGTACCAGATTGTTATTATGGAATGAACCAGATATCAAAAATTGATGGATCTTGGTATTTTACAATAAATACAGATATAGATGGTGATGTTGGTAAAACTACAATTTTACGGGCGGATTCTATCGAGGATTTATCATCTGGAAAAGTAACAGATTTATATGATACGATGGGATTTACAGGACAGCCATATTTTATAACACATTTTGATGACAAATATTGGATAACAGAGATAAGCGCGTCTGGAGGAAATGGTATTCGATCTTTTGAATTAAAGGATGGAAAACCTAAAAAAATAAAAACCCTGTTTTATTGGAAAAATGTCTTGCCGTGTTCCATGGAACGATGGACTACGCAACAACAAAAATGGGCAGGACAGGTTGTTGATTTAGTTATTTTTATGGGACAGAGTAATATGTCAGGAAAGGGAGATGCGGCTCTTGCTCCGGCAGTATCAAAAGGTTGGGAATACCGTGCAATAAGTGATAGAAGCTGCTTATATCCAATCAGTGAACCTTTTGGGATATACGAAAATAATCCAGAAGGAGTAAATGATACAAATGAAAATGGAGAATATAGAAAATTAGGAGGAATGATTTCAGCATTTGCGAATGGCTATTATGAAACGACAGGAGTTCCGATAGTTGGTGTAAGTTGTTCAGAGGGAAATACTGCTATTGAACAATGGATGGAAGGAACCGCATTTTATAATGATGCAGTTGAAAGATTAAACGCGGCTAAAGACTATTTAAATAGTTCTTCGGAGTATCGTTTGCGAAATGTATATATGGTTTGGTGTCAAGGGGAAAACAATGGAGATAATGGAACGTCATTAGATGATTATTATAATCAGCTAAAGGCGATTGTAGATTCATTAGTGGATAAACAGCTCATTTCTCAATGCTTTGTTGTTACTATTGGAAAGAAGAATGTAGAGGATGGTACCACATATGACGATATAATACAGGCTCAGATTTCTTTGTGTAAAGATGATAGCAACTGTACATTAGTTTCCACGCAATTTATATCTATGAAGGATCGAGGGATGATGTACGATATATATCATTATACACAAGAAGGATATAATATAGTTGGTCAAGAGGCTGGGAAGAATGCTGGAAGTTGGGTGAATACAGGTATAGAACCGCAGGTGATTGACTATAGATAATATATTTTGATTTGATGATTGGAGGTAAAGAACATGAAAGGAATTATCTTAGCCGGTGGATCTGGCACACGTTTGTACCCATTGACGAGGGTAACTTCAAAGCAGCTATTGCCGATTTATGAAAAGCCGATGATTTGGTTGCAATGGTGTTAGGTGATAACATCTTTGCAGGACATGGACTGAAGAGATGTTTAAAGGCAGCAGTGGAGAGTTAGAAATTACAGATTTGAACAGAATTTATCTGGAAAAGGGAAATCAAAATGTGGAACTGTTTGGACAAGACTTCACATGGTTAGATACAGCTACACATGAGAGTCTGGTAGACGCAACAAATTTTGTGAAGACTATGGAGACGCATCAGCATCGTAAGATTGCATATCTGAATGGCTAGATATCCCGAGAGGAAGTATTGAAAGTATATGAATTGCTGAAGAAGAATCAGTATGGACAATACTTGAAGGATGTTTTAGATGGTAAATATATGGATGTATTGAGGTAGAGATTAGGAATGCTAAAGGATAATACTAAAGACAACAGGATAGAAGTACAGAAATTTGACAAAATCCCCATTAGAAAAATATTGGATTGGCAGAAAAAGATTGACGAGTATACTCGTATTGGTGTTCAGGCAATTGCAGAAGGCAAACTTGCTTTAGTTTTGTTGGCTGGTGGACAGGGAACGCGACTAGGATTAGATGGACCAAAGGGTGCTTTGAATGTTGGAATTACGCACGAGTTGTATGTGTTCGAACTGCTTATACAGAATACGATGAAAGTGGTTGAGAAGGTAGGACACTTTATACCGTTTTTTATTATGACAAGTGAGTCAAATGATGCAGCAACGAGAGAATTTTTTGAGGGGCATGACTATTTTGGCTATGATCCTCGGTTTATTCGTTTTTTTATTCAGGAATCGAATCCAGTTACAGATTTGGATGGAAAACCATTGTATCTGAACCCCGGGGAGATATTGACGTCGCCGAATGGAAATGGTGGATGGTATTCTTCGTTATATAATTCGGATATCCTTAAAGACGGTTTGTTCGATGGAGTAGAATGGATTAATGTTTTTTCGGTCGACAATGTATTGCAGGGGATTGCGGATCCAGTGTTTTTGGGAGCAACGATAGAAAGTGGTTATGCATGTGGATCAAAAGTGATCCGTAAGGTATATCCAGAGGAACATGTCGGCGTGATATGTATATTGGAGGGCAGACCATACATTATAGAATATTATGAGCTAGATGACTTGAAACGCGAACATGGAGAGTTGGATGATTCAATGTTTAATTATGGTGTAACATTGAATTATTTATTCCAGGTGTCAGAGCTCGGAAAGACGTTAGTGGTTGACATGCCAATTCACAAGGTGAAAAAGAACGTGAAGCGTTTTTACAAGGATGGCAGATACGTGGAATCCTCAGAACTGAATGCTTACAAGTATGAAACGCTGGCACTTGATTTGATTCATATGATGGATTCATGTCTAGCATTTGAGATTGAGCGCGAGAAAGAGTTCGCTCCGATTAAGAATAAGGAAGGTGAAGATTCATTGGATACAGCAAGAGTATTACTTCAAAAAAATGGGTGGAAGTTGTAACTGAAATTTGTATTGTGATTACCCGTGGGGTGTTTTATTTAAAGCCATTTTGATGATTGCTTATATTCTTGAAAATCTTTTTTGAGGATGGTATAATACATGACATGTATGTGCCTTTGCGTTTTTATTTAAAGGCAGAAAGGTATACTTGTAATTTTAAATTAATAAAGATTTATGCGTAGCTGAATGATGAAGGGAGAAAAAATGGATTCGATTTATGTAGTAATGCCTGCCTACAATGAGGAGGAAACAATAAGAGATGTTGTGGAGCAATGGTATCCGGTACTGGAGGGAAAGGCTGAAAACTCTAGGTTGGTGATTGCTGACAGTGGAAGTAGGGATAAGACGCATGAAATATTGATGAACCTTCAGCGGGAATTCCCCAAGCTTGAGATTCTTGAAAATACTCAGAAACAGCATGGCCCGAAGTTGATTGCACTCTATAAGTATGCACGAGATAACAAGATTGACTATGTGTTTCAGACAGATTCTGATGGACAGACCAATCCGGATGAATTTGCCGAGTTTTGGAACTTGAGATCTGATTATGACGCTATTTTGGGTCATAGAAGCGTAAGAGGAGATGGCAAGTCGCGGGCATTTGTAGAAAAAGTGGTTTGTTTCTTGCTTAAAGTAATTTTCGGTGTTAAGGTTCCGGATGCAAATGCTCCTTTCCGACTGATGAAGGTTAGCGTTGTAAGCAAGTATATTGATCGATTCGAGGATGATTACAATTTGCCTAATATAATGCTCACGACTTTCTTTGCACATTATAAGGAGAAGTTAACATTTAGAGAAGTATCGTTTAAGCCGAGACAGGGTGGAGTTAATTCTATTAATATTCCTAAAATTGTAAAGATTGGATGGAAAGCACTCAAAGACTTTAGAACATTTAAGAAGGGCATGAAGTAGAGCATGAATTTAAAAAAGATAATACAAAAGTATAAGGATGTAATTCCATATCTGTTTTTTGGTGTATGTACGACTTTAGTTAATGTCGTTGTATATTGGGTATGCGCACATCCATTTAACTTTAATATTATGGTGAGTACTATCATTGCATGGGTACTGGCTGTATTATTTGCATATATCACAAACAGAAAGTGGGTATTTCACAGTGAGGCAAAGACAAGGAAAGAGATAATTAAAGAAATTGTATCTTTCTTTGGTTGTAGACTTGCGACAGGAGTTGTTGATTGGGCATGTATGTTTATTTTTGTGAAAATATTGGGCTGGAATGATGTTGTTATAAAATTTGCAGCAAATGTTCTGGTTATAATATTGAATTATATTGCCAGCAAATTGCTTATTTTTAGGAAGAAATAAATATGATATTCGAAAAAAGAAGATTAAGAAAAAAATATATTTGTATTATATTTTTATTGGTAGTTATTTATGTGCTAAGTATGTTTGGTTTGAAGACCAAACTCACCTATTTGGAGTATAAATCCTTTAATACATCAAATGACACTTATATTGAACTTAAAAATAGTGAAGAGTGTTTGGCTCAGGAATTTGTGATGCCATATGAGATTATTGAAGGCGTCTCTATGCAAATTGGCACTTTTGCAAGAGATAATAATTCATTATGGACTATTGATTTAAATGACTGTGAAACAAATGAAAAGATTTATAGTGATGAATTCAATGCGAGTTTAATTACCGATAATGACTATTACAAAATTGATTTTGACAAGAAAATTGAAGTTGAAAAAGGAAAAAAGTATGCAATAGTGATTACGGCTAAAAGCGTTGAAGATATATCTTCGTTGGCTTTCTATTGCTCAAATTCTTCAACTGTGGATAATTCTGATTTATATTATAATGGTGCGATTATGGATTCAGATCTTTGCATTAAAGTGTATGGCGGAGATTTGGATTTATGGTGGATAGGATTTGCAACATTGATATTTGTAATTGTGATGTTGCTAATTGTTAGGTGTTACATTGTTGAAAACAATAATAAGAGAGTAAGAGACGATTTGTTCGTACAGGCAATGATTGTTGGAATAGCGACATTTTTATTGTTGTGTACATTTTCTGTTGCAGGAGCTTTTAGTGATGAAAGCGATAATATGTATGGCGGAATGGTTATCGGGAATGGAGGCGTTTTATATAGGGATTATGTCACTCAGCATACGCCTGTCAGCTATTATTTATGTGCAGTTTTTGCCCTTTTTGGAGCTGGTTCTATAGAACAGTTTAGGCTTTCGTTTTATTTGATTGTGGCAATTATTTGGGGACTTATTTATATTAGACATTCGGACTTTTTTGGCAAAAAAGTTATGACACTTATCCCAGTGCTTGAGGCGGTTTGCATTTCATCTGTTGTAGCACCATATGGATCACAGGTGCTATCTGATGGAATACAAGGAGTTTTGACGGTTTTGTTAATGCTGGAATTCTTAAGATATTATCAAGATCACAAGCTTGACTGGGGGAGATGTATAATTATTTCTATATGCATATGGGGAAGTTTTGGAGCCGCGTTTGTGAGCGCATATGCGTTAGTATGGGTTGCTTTGGTAGTGCTGATATTGGAAATTAAGTATTGGAAGGACATGAGCAATTGGAAGTTTGCGGATTTAACAAAAAGGTATTATAAATTTCTGGTATGTATTATAGTTCCGTTTATTGCTGCAGTTATATATTTTAAGTTAAATAATTCTTTGGGGCGCGCATTTGAGCAGTTTTATACTTTTAATCGGGAGGTTTATCCTAAATATATATCAGGATTAGGGGATAATATTGCACAGCCATTTATTAGTGGCGTACAAAACTTCTTTAAAATTATTTCAGATAATTTTAACTCTATTATAATGGGTACGGCAACCAATGTAGAGTTGTTGCAATTGGTTATCATGATTTTAACATTGACTGCGCTCATAATGTTATTTGTGAGAAAACGTTATATAGAATCTGTAACGTTAACATTAGTAATGATTTTTTCTGCAACAAGAGGTTATGGATTTCATGGTATGGCTGCTTGGTATGTAGCTGTTATGATTATAGCAATTTATCTAAATATGATAAAAGAAGCGTTCCCTAAGATGGGAGTGCCTGTATTAGGATTGTGTGGGGTTGTTCTTTTAAGTACATTTGTGGTTTCGGTTGGAAATAATTTATTATATGAACAATCACCTGTTTCGGAGATTGAAAGTGAAGTAATAGCACTTACCGAAGACGACGAAAATCGGAATATATATTTGGATGTGTGGACATCTGACTCGCTTTATTATTTTTATAAGAACAGATATCCAATTAATAGGGCTGTTTTTATGTTACCATGGTATATGGATTGGTATGAAAAGGATAATATAGAAGATTTGAAAAATTATAATCCTAAAGTTGTTGTATATTATGAAGATGAGGACGCATGGGGATATACGTATTACTCTGTTGCCTTTGCTGATACTTTGAAAAAGGGATATACGCGTTTAGGAGATGGAGGATGGCAATATAATGTTTGGATACGAAATGAATGAAGGTGATTTAATGAAATATGATTATTTAGTTGTGGGAGCTGGTTTGTTTGGATCAACCTTTGCACACGAAGCAAAAAAGGCTGGAAAAACAGTTCTTGTAATAGACAAAAGAGATAATATAGCAGGAAATGTATATACGGAAGATGTAGAGAGAATACATGTGCATAAATATGGAGCACATATCTTTCATACGAATAATAGAGAAGTATGGAAGTATGTTAATCAGTTTGCTGAATTTAATAGATTTACTAATTCACCGGTGGCTAATTATAAGGGCGAGCTTTATTCAATGCCTTTTAATATGTATACATTTAATAAGATGTGGGGAGTAACGACACCGGATGAAGCTGAAGCTAAGATTAATGAGCAGCGGGCTGAAATAATGAATGAGCCAAAGAATCTTGAAGAGCAGGCTATTAGTCTTGTTGGAAGAGATATATTTGAAAAACTTGTAAAGGGTTATACCGAGAAGCAGTGGGGACGTGATTGCAAAGATCTTCCTGCATTTATAATTAAGCGTTTGCCAGTACGTCTTACTTTTGATAATAATTATTTTAATGCATTGTATCAGGGCATCCCTATGGGTGGATATACAAAAATGGTAGAAAATATGCTTGAAGGTATAGAAGTCAGACTTGGTGAGGACTATCTTAAAAACAAAGCAAAGTATGATGCTATTGCAGATAAAGTGATTTATACAGGTCCTATTGATGCCTACTTTGACTTTAAGCTTGGAAATCTGGAGTATAGATCTGTGAAATTTGAGAATGAAGTATTAGACATTCCAAATTTTCAGGGCAATGCAGCTGTAAATTATACTGATAGAGAAACTCCGTGGACGAGAATTATTGAACATAAGTGGTTCGAATTTGGAAAAGATGATGATGGTAATGAGATTCCAAAGACTGTTATCAGTCGAGAATATAGTTCCGAATGGAAGCCAGGGGATGAACCATATTATCCAGTAAATGATGAAAAGAATGGTGCACTCTATGAAGGGTATAAGGAATTGGCTAGTGCAGAAAACAAAGTGATTTTTGGTGGACGTCTTGGAGAGTATAAATATTATGACATGGATGCTGTAATTGCATCTGCATTGGAGCTTTGCAAGAAGGAATTTGGATACACGGGGGAAGGATGATTATAAATAACTTCAAGAAGGTGAAGAATCTGGCGTGTCTGTTGCGGAACAGCAAGGTGTTCCCCCGACTCGGCTGGTAGGTGTCTGGAATGCAAGGTATATAAACGTCGCTATGAGATATTGGTAGAAACAGGAGTTCAGGAGAAAGGAACTTGTCATTGACGGAGCGGAAATGATTACGCTGGGCAATTTTGTGTTTGGAAGGGGATTTGTAGGTCATCTGTGATATTTGCATGGAAGAGGTGTATTTGGATAATCAGTATGAGCGCCAGCCAACTCGGAATGCCAGCTGTTCGAGAGCGTTTTAGGAGGTGTTCACAGATATTTGTGTGACAGATGGATATAAGGTCTGCAGTATAATCAAAAAACTGGGCAGATTGGAAATTGTAGGATGCTGGGAACATATTAGGATGAAGGGTGATGAAAACTGCAAAGCAGTTGCCGAAAATTGCGTGCCACTGTCGTTTAAGTATTTGATATCTTAAATGCTTATAGCTTATCTTATTTTCTAAAAGGTGAAAAACTCAAATTACAATTAAAATCACTTAATCACTTGATTATGGAGGTAAAGAACATGAAAGGAATTATCTTAGCCGGAGGATCTGGTACACGGTTGTATCCGTTGACTCGAGTAACTTCCAAGCAATTATTACCGATTTATGACAAGCCGATGATTTATTATCCGATGTCGGTTCTTATGAATGCGGGAATACGGGATATCCTGATTATTTCTACGCCGATGGATACACCACGGTTTGAGGAATTATTGGGAGATGGACATCAGTTTGGGGTGAACCTGACATACGCAGTGCAGCCATCACCGGATGGATTGGCACAGGCGTTTATTATTGGAGCTGATTTTATAGGCGATGATTCGGTTGCAATGGTGTTAGGTGATAACATCTTTGCGGGACATGGACTGAAGAAACGTCTGAAGGCAGCTGTGGAGAATGCGGAAACAGGCAAAGGTGCAACTGTATTTGGATATTATGTGGATGATCCGGAACGATTTGGTATTGTGGAATTCGACAAGGAAGGAAAAGCGATTTCTATCGAAGAGAAACCTGCACAGCCGAAGAGCAATTATTGTGTAACAGGGCTATATTTCTATGATAATCACGTTGTGGAATATGCTAAGAATCTGAAACCATCTGCACGTGGAGAGTTAGAAATTACAGATTTGAACAGAATCTATCTGGAGAAGGGAAATCTGAATGTGGAACTGCTTGGACAAGGGTTCACATGGTTAGATACAGGTACACATGAGAGTCTGGTAGATGCAACGAATTTTGTGAAGACCATGGAGACACATCAGCATCGTAAGATTGCCTGTCTGGAGGAGATTGCGTATCTGAATGGCTGGATATCCAGAGAGGAAGTATTGGAAGTATATGAACTGTTGAAGAAGAATCAGTACGGACAATACTTGAAGGATGTTTTAGATGGTAAATATATGGATGTATTGAGATAGTGAGAAAAAGGAGATAAGAAGCATGACAATTTTCGTAACAGGCGGAGCAGGATTTATTGGCAGTAACTTTATATTTCATATGTTAGAAGCTCATCCGGACTATAGAATTGTATGTCTGGACAAGCTGACATATGCAGGAAATCTGTCGACATTAGCTTCTATTATGGATAATCCGAATTTCCGTTTCAGCAAGACGGATATCTGTGACAGAGAAGCTGTTTATAAGTTGTTTGAAGAGGAGCATCCGGATATTGTTGTTAATTTTGCGGCAGAATCGCATGTAGACCGAAGCATTGAGAATCCGGAGGTATTCCTGGATACGAATATCAAGGGAACTGCCGTTATGATGGATGCCTGCCGTAAGTATGGTGTTCAGAGATATCATCAGGTAAGTACGGATGAGGTGTACGGAGATCTTCCGTTAGATAGACCGGATTTGTTCTTTACAGAGGAGACACCGATTCATACGAGTTCACCATATAGCTCATCGAAGGCAGCAGCAGATCTGCTTGTCCTGGCATATCATAGAACCTATGGATTGCCGGTGACAATCTCCAGATGCAGTAATAATTATGGTCCATATCATTTCCCGGAGAAGTTGATTCCTTTGATGATTGCAAATGCTCTTGCAGATAAGCCCCTTCCGGTATATGGTGAAGGATTGAATGTTCGTGACTGGTTATATGTAGAGGATCATTGTAAGGCAATCGATCTGATTATCCATAAGGGACGTGTCGGCGAAGTGTACAATGTTGGTGGACATAATGAGAAGCGTAATATCGATATTGTGAAGATTATCTGTCATGAGTTAGGCAAGCCGGAGAGCCTGATTACGCATGTGGGTGATCGTAAAGGTCATGATATGCGATATGCAATCGACCCGACGAAGATTCACAACGAACTTGGATGGCTGCCTGAGACGAAGTTCGAAGATGGCATCAGGAAGACGATTCAGTGGTATCTGGATAACCGCGAGTGGTGGGAGACGATCATCAGTGGCGAGTACCAGAATTACTATGAGAAGATGTATGGGAATAGGTAGTAAGTCGATTGCAAATTCGTATGTGAGAGAGAACATAACGATGAAATCATAGAGTGAATGCCCCATAGTGGTATATATCCCACCGTTGGGCATTTGCAATTAACCAGGCATTATCTTCTAATTTATTTTACAGAATTTAGAAAACTATAGGAAAAGGCAAGAAAACCAACATCATACGAATTCTATCGATCTGCATATTCGCAGCGAGCATAGTCTTATATATGCTGATTGTGAACAATTTCATCGCGAATTTTATGCAATTAGATGTGCATAGATATGTGTTTGTAGGTCTGTCGATTATGTAGCGAGTAAGATATCAGACGCATCAGATTATGCGAAGGTAGAAGAATTGCTGGATGAAGCACAGATGGATGAGAAACCATTATTTTTGTTTAATGTTACTATGCAGAATCATGGGGGCTATGCTGTGGAATCGGTTGCTGGTGATGTAGAGCCGATTGAGATAGAACCTGCTTATAGCGGTTATAGTGATGCTGTTTGCTTTATGACATTGATGCGGGAATCGGATCAGGCGTTTTCAGATTTCCTTTATGATCTGGAGGCGCGGGAAGAACCAATTGTTGTGTATGTTTGGTGATCATCAGCCTGCTTTGGATACGGAATTTCGGAATGCAATTACTGTGCAGGATGGGGGAAATGAGGTCGCGCAGAAACAGAAATCACAGATGACACCGTATATGATCTGGACGAGTACAAGATTGTGCAGTATTATGAGATTTTTCATAAGAAATGACAGAAATAAAAATTGGCCAGACATTCTCACCAAGATGTTCGAAGGCGTTTGTTTGACACGATTTTCTTCCTGGATTTTACTTTTTTATTTTCAAGACGGAATATTCCACAAAAATTCGGCAAGTGTATGCAGAGAAAATTGGCAATAATGATGATAGAAAAATGCAGCGAAGTGTAAAGAGAATTTTATCTGAATATATGTTTTTTCAAGAAAAAGGAGAGGAAAATGAATATAGTTTTATTATCGGGAGGTAGTGGAAAGCGGTTATGGCCGCTATCGAATGATGTGCGTAGCAAACAGTTCCTGAAGTTGCTCAAAGACGAAGAGGGAAACTATGAATCAATGGTACAACGGGTATATAGACAGATTACAACGGTTGATCCGGAAGCGAAGGTAACGATTGCAACGAGTAAATCACAGGCAAGCGCGATTAAGAATCAACTGGGAGAGAGAGTATCGATTTGTGTGGAGCCATGTAGAAGGGATACATTTCCGGCAATTGTTTTGGCGGCAGCGTATCTTCATGATGAATTGAACGTGTCTTCGGACGAGAGCTTGATTGTATGTCCGGTAGATCCATATGTAGAGAATAGCTACTATGAAACGATACAACAGATGGGGGATTTGGTGAAGACGGGAGCGGCAAATCTGACTCTTATGGGAATTGAACCGACGTATCCAAGCGAGAAGTATGGTTATATTATTCCGGAAAGTGGAGATGCGGTGAGCCGCGTGAAGGAATTCAAGGAAAAACCAGATACAGCGACAGCTGAAAAATATCTCGCGAAGCATGCACTGTGGAATGGCGGCGTGTTTGCATTCCGGCTGGGTTATCTTCTGGATAAAGCACATAGTATGCTCTCATTTACAGATTATAGAGATTTATATGCAAAATATGATTCTTTGACCAAAATCAGTTTTGACTACGCAGTTGTAGAGAACGAGGAGAGTATACAGGTCCTGCGGTATCATGGGGATTGGAAGGATGTTGGTACATGGAACATGATGTCGGAAGTTATGTCTGAACCGACAAAGGGGAATGTTGTTTTGGATGATACCTGTGAACGAACGCAGGTAGTGAATGAGCTTTCGATTCCAATTATATGTATGGGGTGTAAAGACATGGTGGTTGCTGCCAGCGGGGATGGGATTCTGGTGGCGGATAAGGACAGAAGCAGTTCTATGAAGCCATACGTGGAAGCATTAGATAATACTCCGATGTATGAGGAGAAGTCCTGGGGAACTTATGAGATTATGGACGCTGCTGTTGGATCGAGAACTGCAAAAGTCTGGATTCGTTCAGGGAAGAGTATGAGTTATCATAGCCATGAGTACAGAAACGAAATCTGGACGATAGTAAGTGGGACGGGGATCGTATACATAGATGGAATGGAGCAGGAAGTAGCTGTCGGAGATGTGGTGACGATTGCAGCAGGGTGTAAGCATATGATAACGGCAAAAACAGACCTTCAGATGGTAGAGATTCAACTTGGACAGGAACTTAGTGTGACGGATAAGAAGAAATATATGGTGGAGTAATATGGGGATATTGAAATTGAAGCCGGCCGGAAAGGATTACCTGTGGGGTGGTAATCGGTTGAATACAGAATATAACAAGAATATTCTGTTATCTCCGTTGGCAGAAACCTGGGAATGCTCTGTACATCCCGATGGACAAAGTGTAATTGCAGAAGGTGAATATATGGGCAGGACGTTGGCGGAGATTTTACGGACACACCCAGAATATATAGGCAGGAATGCGAAGGAATTTCCTATTTTAGTAAAGCTTATTGATGCAAAGAAAGATTTGTCGGTTCAGGTTCATCCAGATGATGAATATGCAATGGAATACGAGCATGAAAATGGAAAGACAGAGATGTGGTATGTGCTTGATGCAGAGCCTGGTGCTCATTTGATATATGGGTTCGAGCATCCTGTGACTGAAGATATTCTTCGGGGCGCCGTGAAAGATGGTACTTTGGGTAAGCACCTTCATAAACAATATGTCAAGAAGGGGGATGTGATATTTGTGCCAGCAGGAACGGTGCATGGACTTGGTTCAGGCATTGTAGTGGCGGAGATACAGGAAAGTTCAAATGTTACATATCGTGTGTATGATTATGATCGTGTAGACAAGTATGGTCAGAAACGTCAGCTGCATTTTGATAAGGCAATCCAGGTCATGGATATGCACCCGGTACGCACAGGAATACGGCTGCCGCGAATGGTTCAATATATGCCAGGGTGTGCAAGAGAGACGTTGTGTAAATGTAAATATTTTGAGATAGAACGTTTACGAATACAGAGTCGCGCGGATTTTATGGTGAATAACGATTCCTGCCAGATCATTCTTTGCGTGGATGGAAGGGGGACTCTTAGCGATGGAATGGAAAGCAGATCGGATTTAAAAAAAGGGGACTGTGCATTTCTGATTGCTGGCAGCGGAATATGCAAAATAATTGGAACAACAGAGGTATTAAGAATTCAATTGCCATGTAATATGTAATGTGGTTAGTGAAAGAGGAAGGGCTGGAAGAACATGACATATCAGGAGAAATATCAGTTTTGGCTTGATGCCCCATATTTTGATGAGAAGACGAAGGAAGAGCTGCGCGCGATCGCAGGCGATGAGAAGGAAATCGAGGATCGGTTCTATAGAGATCTGAAGTTTGGAACCGGAGGACTGCGTGGCGTAATTGGCGCAGGCACAAACCGCATGAATATCTATACCGTAACGAAGGCAACACAGGGACTTGCGAACTATATCAGTGAACTTGGTGAGAAGGCAAAGAATCAGGGCGTGGTAATTGCATTTGATTCGAGACGTATGTCACCGGAATTCTCCAGAGCAACTGCGCTTTGCCTGAATGCGAATGGAATCAAGACCTATATCTTCGATTCGCTTCGCCCGACACCGGAGCTTTCCTATGCAGTGAGAAAGCTTGGCTGCGTGGCCGGTGTTGTAATTACAGCCAGCCACAATCCACCGGAATACAATGGATATAAGGTGTATTGGGAGGATGGTGCACAGATCACACCTCCACATGATAAGAATATTCTGGCGCACGTAGCGAAGGTAGAGGGTTATGACCAGGTGCTCTCTATGGAGTATGATGCAGCTGTTGCGTCAGGACTTTATAACATGGTTCCTGCATCTGTAGATGAAGATTATTATGTAGAGCTTGTCAATCAGGTGATTCATTCAGATGTAATTCCGAAGGTTGCGGATGCAATGAAGATTGTCTATACACCGTTGCATGGTACGGGAAATGTACCGGTTCAGGAGGTATTAAAGCGACTTGGATTTACACATGTCTATGTGGTTCCCGAGCAGGAAAAACCGGATGGTGATTTCCCAACGGTTAAGTCTCCAAATCCGGAGAACCCGGATGGATTCGCAATGGCTCTGGCACTCGCAAAGAAGGTGGATGCGGACATCGTGCTTGCGACAGATCCGGACGCAGACCGCCTTGGAATCTATGTGAAGGATGTGAATAAGGCATTCGAAGGATCGAAGCTTGCGGATACACCGGATTACCCGTATGTACGTTTCAATGCAAATATGACAGGTGCATTGATGGGAGAATATGTATGCCGGGAGCGAAAGGCGTGTGGGACATTGCCGGAGAATGGCGCGATCTGCAGCACGATCGTATCGTCCAATCTGCCGAAGGCGATTGCGGATGCCTATAACCTGAAGTTTATCGAGACATTAACAGGTTTCAAATATATTGGAGAGCAGATCAAGTTCTTCGAAGAGCAGCATACCTATAAATATGTGTATGGTATGGAGGAGAGCTTCGGATGTCTGGTCGGCGATTATACAAGAGATAAGGATGCATGTGGAGCAGTTGTTATGCTCTGTGAAGTGGCAGCGTATTATCGGGATCGTGGCGAGACATTGTGCGATGCGATGATCGAGATGTATCAGAAGTATGGATATTATTTCGAGGATGCAAAGTCTGTAACATTAAAGGGCGTAGATGGAGCAAAGCAGATTCAGGCAATTATGGATAATCTCCGTGCAAATTCTCTGACTGAGGTTGCTGGAATCCCGGTCGTAGCCGTGCGTGATTATTCGGTAGATACACGGACGGAGCTTGCAACAGGTGAGGTTAGCGCAACAGGACTTCCGAAGTCGAATGTGCTTTACTATGAGCTTGAGAATAATGCATGGATGGCGGTTCGTCCATCTGGTACAGAGCCGAAGATTAAGTATTATTTCGGTGTGAATGAGAAGAGTCTTGCAGATGCGGAGAAGAAGCTTGCGGAGATGAAAGAGAGTTGCAGACTGGAATAGTTAAAAATAAAAGAAAATCATGAGAACTATTAGGAAGTTGTTTATAAGAAATAAAATATAAAAAAATTGGCCAGACATTCTCCCCAGTTTGTCTGACCAATCCAACTATATAAATGATACACACATTCGGGAGTTGCCGGTCAATTTTCCGGACAACCGGCAATCCCTTCTCCCCAAGACGTTCGAAGGCGTTTGCCTTGGAACATGTTTATCGTAACACACCTTTCGAAAAAAACAAGGGGTCTGGCATACTTGACACGATTTTTTACCTAGATTTTATTTCTTCGTATTTCAAGACGGAATATTTCACAAAATTTCGGATGAAAAGCGTGGAGATAATTGGTAATAATGACGATAGGAAAATGGCACTGTTTTTGACGGTGCCATTGTAAATTTCCGGAAATGCTACAAATTGTGGGATTATGATGGTATAATGCGAAAAAAGCATGTGGCATGAAAATAAACAGGAGGACAGGATTGTGAAGCGAAATGGGAAGATTGAGTTATTGCGTTTTCTTGGGGTAGTATTTATCATGAATGCGCATTTTGGATACAATGCGGATCGCCCGTTCCTGGGTGGTTGGTATTATGTGGAATTCTTCTTTATCATCACGGGATTTTTCACGATGCGGAGGTTTTTCCATGAGGATGTAGTTGGAGGTACGGAACGTGTGCGGACGGCACTCACATATACGTTCCGCAAATTCGTGAAATTCCTGCCTTACACAACCATGGCGATTCTTATAACATATGTTGCGAATAATTGGAAATATCTACAGGCTGGTCAGCCGGGAAATTTCCTTCATAGCCTGGAGAATATGCCGGCGGAGATGCTGTATCTCTCTGCGGCGAATCCGGATGGTTCGGAGATGTTTACAATCTGGTTTTTGTCGGCGATGTTCCTTGTATTTCCGTTGTTTTGTCTGCTGCTTATGATGAAGAACAAACCGCTTGCGGGCTGGATCTGTTTTGCTACTGCAACATTTTATTATCTACATACCTATGATTACGGATCACATGTGTTTCCGAATCAGCTTGTGCGTGCGTTCGCAGGTCTGTGTCTCGGTGCGTGTGTATCCATGCTTTCAGAGAAGCTAGGTGAGCTGCGTCTTGGCAGGGGCTGGCGTATGATTCTGTCGATGGTGGAGGTTGTGGCATATCTGATACCGATTCTTACCTGTTATAAGCACATTACATTTCTGCGTGGCAATCTGATCTGCTTTATTGTAAGTGTTGCAATCATTTTCTCCGGACAGAGTCTGATTCCGGGTATGTCCTGCAAGCTGTTCTCGTGGCTCGGGAAGCTCAGTATGCCGCTATATGTGTGGCATGTTGCGGTTGTGAGCGTGATATTCGCTGGATTCACCGGATTGTCAACGACGAAACAGGAGCTTATTTTCTGGGGCGGATCCTTCGCGGCAGCACTTGTGAATATGGGCATCCTGGCGTGGGTGCACCGGAAGTCGTGCCAGAACAGTGAGGCTGTATCTGAAGCTCCGGCTAGGAAATAAGCATCAGAGCAATGAGGATTACAGATCCATATAGTCGAGCGGGTCAACCACTTCGTCCTGTATCCGCATCTCAAAGTGCAGGTGTGGACCGGTGCTGTTACCGGTGTTGCCGGACAGTCCGAGCGTTTCTCCCTGGGACACGGTCTGTCCGACTTCGACATATACTTCTGACAGATGACCATATCGGATGATGACGCCGTCGCCACAGTCGACGTAGACGCTGATGCCGTATCCACCGTTCCAGCCAGATTGGATGACTGTACCTGCAGCGCTGTTTGAAACTGGCGTGCCGACGGGGACAGCGAGATCAAGGCCGTTGTGGCTTCTTCCCCAGCGGGGACCGACGTAAGAAGTGATGACATAGCCTTCGACCGGGGCGATAAATTCCGGGCGTTTCTTCGTGCCGACCCGCACTTCGCGGGTGGTGGCAGGGGTGATTGTCCGGGTGTCGATGATATCCTCGGATACAGCGCGTCCATTTAAATAAGTAACAAGCGTGGTTGTCTCCTGTTTTCCGGAAGCGCCTTCTTCGGCGACGATTGTTTCCCCTTCGTACAGGGTGTCGTCGTAGATTGTGTTGCAGCCGCCGGTATAGGAGGTGACGTGCTTGACACTCTGCAGGGTTGTTCCGGTCAGACGGTATTCCCGTTTTGGCACATCGGTGTCCGGAAAGCGCTCTGTCTGACAGAGCAGACAGACAAGCAGACTGCCAGTGATAACCGTGCCTGAAAGCAGTTTCTGCCATTTGTTTGTAACCTCGTTTTTTCCGTGTTGTTTATTCGTTGGATTTTTTCTTTTGCAGGAAATTTTTCTAACATATTTCATAGGTTTCATCTCCTACAGATAACATTTTTGTAACAATTAAAATTGTAGTATTACGTTTTTGTGATGTAAAGGAAAAACGTATGTAAAAAAGCGCGTAGATATGGCATTTTTCTTGTTTGTTCTTTCCGGTTGTGCTAAAATATCCATAATCTGATGGTGCTTGTGCGTGCGTTCGCAGGCACCATATGGAATATGTACAGGAAGAAGGAGTCGGCGATGGCAAAGCATTTATTGGATATCGAGGATATTCCACCACAGCTTGCGAATAAGGTAAAACAGGATCTGAAGTTCAAAACCGGGAATTTCGTCTGGCGTGTCCGGTTCAACATTCCGCTTGATCCGAAGACGGTGAACACGGACACCATGTATGTGACCAATTCCCAGAATCAACGGCTTGGGGCACACATCCGGTATGATACGAAGAACGAGATCATCGAGGTGGAACCGCTGGAGGCATATGCGACGAATGAACTTTATGCCCTGACGATCACGACAGATGTGAAGTCAAAGGGCGGACAGTCGCTCAAAGAGCCTGTACAGATCAGATTCAAACTATAAGGGACCGTAAGACGGTCCCTATTTATAAAAATGCAACCGCTGCAATGGGTGAATCATAAGGTACATTACCAAGAGGGAAAGTTTGTGTGTGATACTCCAAAAAGAGGTAAAATACGGTTGCATGTGCGCCTATCTTTATCATACGCAAAAGGCGTGTCCGGTGTGCTTTTTTATAGACATAGTATGTCCGGTGTGCTATTATTTTATTAATTGTTAAGAGATTTTTTATAGGAAATATAAAGGAGGAACGGCAATGAGTTATTCAGCAGAGATTATTGATTATAAGGGCAAGGAGGCAATCGAGCTTACAGCAGGAAAGTATAAGGCGGTTGTGGCACCTTTTCTGGGGAGCAATGTTCTCCGTATGCAGGATGTTGAAAATGATATTGAAATCTTCCGTTATGATGAGTCACTTTCTATCGAAGATTTGAAGAAAAGTCCGGAAGTGTACGGACTTCCGACCTTGTATCTGCCAAATCGTCTGGCAGGTGGAGTTTTAAAGGTAAGTGATGCTACGTATCATTTTCCGTTGAACGATCCGCTTGGAAACCATATTCATGGATTCCTGCATAAGAGAGAGCATAAGATCGTCAGCGTGGCAGTCGAGGGAACATCTGCGGTTGCGAAGACGGAATATGTCTACGATAAGAACGATGAGTTCTTCGAGACGTATCCGGTCAGCTTCAAGGCAGAGTTTACATTTACCTTGTCTGATGATGGTCTGGATTATGCATTTACGATGACGAACACATCGGACAGACAGATGCCGTATGGTATGTGCAACCACACAACGATTAACGGTCCTTTCACAAAGGATGGAAATGGTCTTGATATGCGTCTGTATATTCCGGTTGGCGAGAAGTGGGAGCTTTCGAAGTCCTGCATTCCGACAGGCGAGATGCTTCCGGAGACAAACCACGACAGACAGTATCTGACCGGTTCACAGGTGCCGGTGCTGCATGATATCGACAACGATGTGTTCTTCGCAGAGGATGGAAGTCTGGATGGCAAGCCGTTTTACGGTGCGGTTGCTACCGACGCGGGAACAGGCAAGCGTATCTGCTATGAAGTATGTAAGGATTTCAAGTTCTGGGTAATCTGGAACGATCATGGTGATAAGGGGTATTTCTGCCCGGAGCCATGTACATGGATTATTGACGCACCGAATCAGCCGATTCCGGGAGAAGAGTCCGGTTACAGAGAACTGGCACCGGGAGAGTCCCATACGGTGACGGAGAAGATTTATACCGCGTAAGCGTGCGGTGACAGGGAGGGGTTATTTATGAATAAGAGAAGAGTATGGGCACTTGTGCTTTCAATCGTGATGGTGCTGTCTGTATTTGCGTATGCCCCGGTTCAAAATGTGGAAGCCGCAGGGGTTTCGGTACAATACAAATCACACGTTCAGACATTTGGCTGGGAATCTGCCTGGAAGCGTGATGGAGAAGCCTCCGGAACAAGCGGAAAAGCAAAACGGCTGGAAGGGATCCGAATCACAGTCTCCGGAGATAATCTGGGGGTCCGTTATACAACACATTGCCAGACATATGGCTGGCTCCCGTGGGTTTCGAATGGTGAGATGAGCGGAACACAGGGCGAAGCAAAGCGTCTGGAAGCGATTAAAATTGAGTTAACCGGTGCAAATGCACAGAATTACGATATTTATTATCGTGTGCATGCACAGTCATATGGCTGGCTTGCCTGGGCAAAAAATGGACAGGCAGCCGGAACAGCAGGGCTTGCGAAGCGGTTGGAGGCAATTCAGATTGTTGTTGTCGCAAGGGGAACAACGGTTCAGAATAATGTCAATGGTATCGTAAGCAGGTATGGGAGAAACTATGTATCGCTCAATGGCGCCTCTGACGTGAATGTCGGAGGTCAGGAAACGACCAATATTACATATCGTACGCATGTACAAAGCTATGGCTGGCAGGGATGGAAGAACAACGGAGTGATGGCAGGTACAAGCGGGCGTGCAAAACGGCTGGAAGGCATAGAGATAAAACTTACCAATCAACAATATACGGGAAATATTGTGTATCGCACACATGTACAAAGCTATGGCTGGGAGTCCCGCTGGAGAATGAATGGCGAGATGTCCGGAACAAGCGGGCAGGCAAAACGGCTGGAGGCAATCCAGATTTACCTTACGGGAGAACTTGCCAATCACTATGATGTTTATTACCGCGTACATGCACAGTCGTATGGCTGGCTTGGATGGTCAAGAAATGGTGCAGCTGCAGGAACGGCCGGATATGCAAAAAGGTTAGAGGCGATCCAGATTGTGCTTGTTCAAAAGAACGGGGCAGCTCCGGGAAATGTTGCAGGTATCGTATCTGCGGTTGGAACGGGGTTTGTGAACCGGCCTGAAATTGCTTTGCCGGAAAATCCGGTATCAAATGGAAGCACCGGTTCAAACGGAACATCGGGTTCAACAGGCTCAACCGGAACAAACAAGAACGATGTTACCAGATATTCATATGAAATCGTTCCTCTGCTGGAGCCTTTCAATGAGTATTTCTATGTGAAGACGGATAATCCGGATGTTTCCTATGTTCGGTTTGAGGATAAAAACAGTAAGTATAAAGCCGGAGAAGGAGCTTATCTTATCCCGACGACCCGGAGATTTTTCGATGTCAAATACGAGAATAAAGAAACCGGACGTGTGAAGGGCGGATATATATTCGAGATGTCTGAATCGGGTTCCGATGGCGGAGCTTATACATTGCAGCAGGCTGATCGTGCCTATAAAGTCACTTATTCGGGAAATGTGTCGTATTCAACAATACCGGTTTATACGGATACACCGGTTCAGGTTTCCTGCAAATCTGTGGAGAGTCTGACTGATTATCTGATTAACAATTACACGGATAAATCAAAAGGTTTGTTCGACAATCTGCAAAGTGTGAACTCAGCGTTGGGGCGGCTTTCTGTCTATCCGAAAAACATCGTTGACACATCGAAGCCGGATCCGAATCGCCCGTATCCGCTGCTGGCAACATCTCCATACCCGGAATTGTCTTTGAATGAACACTATTCGATGTGGCAGTCGGCGGATGAGATGATGTTCCTGGAATACCTTCATCCGATGGTGTTGTCATCCGTAGGAGTTCCGGGCGTTATGGCGAATGTAGCGAAAGCGTTGCAGCCGGATTGTACGGTTTCGTCAGGCTCGGCGCATTATCTGGTCGATGTAACATGGAACGGAACAACGAAATCATATGGTGGTGCCGGACGCGGAAACACGGATCCGGTTATGTCCAAATATATTGAAAGTTTATTTACCTTTGACGGTGGAGCGAATGATTACGCATTTTCTTCGTCCCTCGATAAACTGGAAAAGAAAATTCATCAATATGAGAATCAATCGACCAATGAGTTGCAGACATACCGGGATCAGTTGTCCGGAGATGAATTTGAGAAAAAGATTGGCGCAGGCAATTGGCTGAAGGTTGCTGCTGAGGGCTGGGGATATGGAACGGCATATACGTATGTGAGTGCATATACAGGTGTTGGAAAACATGTCTACCATATGGAGGATGTATGGGTGGACGGAAGATATGTCAATAAGAATAACTGTATTGACCTGAAGGCAACTTATGCACAGCATCCGACTTCGGATATTCTTGTCCGGAATAAAACATTTACAAATGCATCCGGCAAAACCGTCACACAGGATGTCCTGTATGAATATGATGCGCAACGAGGTGGCTGGTATGCAGTGCAGTCGTATTACGGAAGAAACTGGTGGCATTCAGATTCATATGATAAGCTTCCGGCTGATATGAAACTATCCAAAGAACAGGTCGCAAATATGCGGGTTGATAGCAACGCAGGGAAGCTGCCGGAAACCGGTCTGATCTATGATGGGACAGTAGCACCCGGGACACCATTTTTCAATTAAATGATGAAATATTATACATGTGCTTGTACCGGTAAGCAGTGACAGATGCGCATGAGATAGTAATGAAAAAGCATGGTTGGTTCATAATGAGCCGTCCATGCTTTTTGCATTTAATCTTCATGCAAACACCAAGCATTGCGTCTTGGACATTGCGTTTCAGACATTGTGCTTCAGGCATTTCGTCTTGGACATTGTGCCTCAGGCACCATGTAGCTTCTTAATGATTGAGCGGACTGTGCCGATATAAAAGACAGAGAACCGGTTCGGGCAACCGGAACGCAAGATCGGAACAATGCAAGATAGAAATAATATTATACAAATTAATGATGCAAGGAGCATTTTATGCAGAATATCAATATCAAAAATTCACAGGATGCCATCAAAGCGTATAGTGACAGTGCAAATGCTTACAGTGGAACAAAGATGAAGACTGCTTCGGTCGATCAGCTCGATGCCTTCGAGAAGGTCGAGCAGGTGCAGTACGACAGGAATTCTTCGGTCGATACGAACGCGCAGACGGTCATGGATAATTTCAATGAGTACCGCAAGGACATGCAGGAGAAGGCGAAGCAGGAACAGCAGGAAGAGACAAGCGACGAAGAACAGGCGCGTGCAGATGCACGGGAGATTGCGCGTTCCCTTACTTCCGAGGAGATAAAGAAGCTTCGTATGATGGGCGTGGATGTCGCTTCGGCATCGCTTTCGGACATAGAAGGGCTGGTTACTTCCATGCGTGCAGATGCGCATAAGGACGCGCTTGCAAATGTGCTCGCACAGGCGCAGATCGAGGAGGGAGACGTCTCGAATCTGGTTTTTACGAGCAGCGGGGCGCAGATAGCCGGGACAGATGTGAAGCTGCAGGTGGGGAACAAGGACATTCTGTACCTGTTGAAGAATTGGCAGCCACTCACGCAGGAGACACTCTACAAGGCGCATTACAGTGGACAAAGAGCGATTGCCGCGGTGGATGAATTCGGAGGAGACACCGCATATGCGGCGAAACAGGCCGCACAACAGACAATATCCAGGCCGCAGCAGAGCGCTGGACAATCGGTGTATGCTTCGGGTGAAGATGGAAATGCAGATTCCGGCTTGCAGGCGCAGCTCGCACATGTGATCATGCAGGCTGGATTTGCCGTGGATGAAACAAGTATGGCCGGGGCAAATCTGCTTCTGGCAAATGATATTCCGGTCACGACGGATTCCGTGCGGGCTTATATGCAGATGCAGGCGCAGATCGGGAAGGATATCGGTGAACTGCCGACGGCGGGACAGGCAGAGAAGCGGCAGACACAGGAGCTTGAGACGAGAGCGGCAAAGCTCAGACAGGATGCAGCTTCGATTACCGCAGAGGATGTGGCACAGGCAATACGTACGGAGCGGCCGCTTACAATCGCTGCGCTGGTGGCGGCGCATTATGATGGGGTACGGGATGGACAGACCGGTGGACAGCCGGTGGGAGCATACGATGAAAACGCGGATAAGGACACACAGTCACAGGATGGCCGGGGCGCAGGTTCTGACATACAGAATCAGACGCTGCGGGAGGTAACGGCACTGCGGCAGTTAGAGGAGATCCGGCTCTCCATGACACAGAGCGTTGCGGTACGGATGCTCTCCGTGGATATCAATATTGATACCCGTGAACTGGCGCAGGTGGTGGCGAAGCTGCGAAATGCAGAGGCACAGCTTACGCAGGAGATGTTTGCGAAGCAGGGTGTTGCGCCAACCGAAGAAAACAAGGCAATCTATCAGCAGATGCAGGCAGATCTGCAGACGATCGGCACGGCACCGGCAGCAAGGCTTGGCGTGTTGGCGGGTACGGACGCGCTGCAGTCGGTGACGGTACATGGATTTGCGAAGCTTGTACAGGAAGAACGCCAGATCGGTGGACAGGCGGGTGATATGCAACGCCGGATGTCCGATAACAATGTGCCGGATGGGGTGGCAGACATATCGACACAGACGATCCGGCGTTCCGCTGATTTCGCAGCGATGGAGCGCGGGTATGAGGCACTTGGTACAGCTCCGCGTGCGGATATGGGAGATAGTATCCGCAAAGCATTTTCAAATATCGAAGATATACTGACAGATATGGAGCTGCCGGTGGATGAGGAACATACACGGGCGGTACAGATTCTCGGGTATAACCGCATGGAAATCACGGAGGAAAATATCGCACAGATCATAGAGTATGACAGGGCAGTCAATGACATGCTTGCCGCATGCCATCCGAACGCAGTGCTGTCTATGATCCGGGATGGTATCAACCCGCTTGATATGACCGTCGATGAACTCAATCAGACACTGCGGAACAAAAATTACAAAGCAGGTGTGAAGGAGACAGACGATTTTGCGACGTATCTGCGTGATGTAGAGAAGCGTGGACAGATCAGCAGTGAGGAACGCGCAGGATATATCGGGTTATACCGGGTGTTTAAGCAGTTAGAGAAATCCGGCGACCGGGAAGCCGGGTATCTGTTCGCGAACAACAGCCGTCTTACTGTGCGCAATCTGATTACCGCGATGCGAAGCCGGAAGGCCGCCGGGATGGAGGCTGTGGTCGATGATTCGTTCGGTATGCTCGCGGATCTGCAGACACGCGGGGAGAAGATGGATGATCAGATCGCGCGTGCATATGCGGGACGGGTTGGTGCGGATGGTATCCGTACCGGACAGATCCGCATGGGAGAGAACGATGAATATGTGAGCCAAAATGAACCGATGGCTGCGCAGGAAGAATATAAAAACCCATGGGAGACAATCTCAGATTCCCCGACGCTTGCACAGGCAGAACAGCTTCTGTGGGCAAATGATATCGAAGAGAGCGCACAGAATCTGGAAGCGGCGGATTATATACTGCAGGGAATGTCGGCAGGACCGGAAGCAGAAGCTGCACAGAGGGAATTGGTGCGTGAGCAGATGTATCCGGAAGCAGAAGCCATCAATCATCAGCCATCCATGAATTTCTATACATTTGCATCACAGATATGGAAGCAGATCGGCTGGCAGGATCATACAAAGGAAGACGCAGTTGATGCAGAGACGGATGCTATGGCAAAGTCTCTCGCAGGAGAGGAGATTGCGCTGCCGTTTGAATCGGAACTGTTGCTGAAACAGATTGAAGCAGATGCGGATCTGGCGCAGATGTATGCGGATATCCGGCAGCAGATGGTAGAGCAGATGTATGATCGGGCAGAAGAAGGAAATATAACATCGGATCAGCTGCAGGGCATGAAGGCTGTGCAGGCAGGATTCCGGATATTGGGAGCCATGGCAGACAGAAGACAGTATCAGCTCCCGGTTGAGACAGAGTCAGGTATGAAGGTGGTGAATCTGACGATGCAGACGGGTGGAGTAGAAGCCCGCGGTATCACGATCCGGATGGAGGCAGGGGCGTATGGTATGCTGCAGGCGCAGATCCGGATGGACGAAGCGGGAACGTGCACGGGTGAGATCCTTGGCGGTTCTTCGGAGGCGAATACATGGCTTGCCGGGCGGACGGATGCATTTCGGGAACTGCTTGCCGGAAGTGAATATGCGGATGCGGCGGTTGCGCTTGGAGAAAGCCGCGCGGAAGCGCGGGCAGCGAGCGGGGAAGAAAGCAAAGCATCGGTCGTGACAGGAGAAAGCCGCGCAGAGGCGCGGGCAGCGAGCGGGGAAGCGGACACACAAAAACTGTGTCGGGCGGCAATATTCTTCGTTAAGGCTATGGCGAAACTTACCGATATATAACATAGTAAAACCGGGATGCGGACGTATAGTGTGCCGCGGACATGATGCTTGACAAGAAGCAGGCATCAGGAAGCAGGCATCAAGAAGCAGGCATCAAGAAGCAGACATTCGGATAGATGAAGTATAACGAACGGGTTCAAGGAGGCAGACAATGAGAATAAATTATAATTCGCTGGCGATGAACGCCACGACACATTTTTCAAAGACAAATGACAAGGTTGCAAAGTCTATGGCAAGACTTTCTTCCGGCTATAAAATCACAAGCCCGGCAGACGATGCGGCGGGACTTGCGATTTCGAAGAAAATGAGTGCACAGATCCGTGGGCTTGACCGCGCGGCTCTGAATTCGAACGATGGAATCTCGGTGATTCAGACAGCGGAAGGCGGCATGGAAGAGATGCACAGTATTCTCGGGCGTATGCGGGAACTGGCAGTACAGGCGGCGAACGATGTCAATGATGAGGTGGATCGTGATTCGATTCAGGAGGAGATTAATTCGCTGGCAGCGGAGCTTTCACAGATTGCGGATACAACCGCATTTAATGGACAGACATTGCTGAACGGCGATATGACGAGACGGTCGCTGTCGAGCACAATCGGTGTAAAGGCAGACTATATTTCCACGGATGTGAGCGCGGGCGTATATTCTCTGAACGTGACAAAGGATGCGGCGCAGGCAGTTCTTACGACAGGCTTTGCTTATTCGGGTGCGACGATTACGAAGGAACAGGCCGGATCGGTGAGTGTCAATGGTTTCTCTGTCGCAATCGAAGAAGGTATGACGATGGTAGATGTATATGGCAAGCTGCAGGAGAGCCTGGCGAAGATTAATATTGATGTGTTCGCATCGAATGACGGTCAGACGGAGGAGAGCTTTGACAGTGGTGCTCCGGTAGTGTTTAAGACACAGGGCTATGGTAAAGCAGAGAAGATCGAGATATCCGTCACCAATCCGGATCTTGCGGCAGCGCTTGGGATTGCGGATGGTACAGCTGTACAGGGGGAAGATTGTGAAGCATCGCTTGTGACAGCGGATGACGGTTTCTCGACCACGGCGACGCTTACAACGCTTGGAAATAAGATTGAGGTTGTCGACCGGAATGGATTTGCGATGACAATCGAAGTGACGCCGGATATGGTCGCAGATAATGGCGGAACGGTATCTGCTGATATCGAGGTGCTGTCTGCGGGAACGATGGTGATCCAGACCGGATCGAATGAAGGTGAGCAGCTTGCAATCGACATACCGGCGTTGGATGCGGAGGCACTTGGCATCGACAATCTGGTGATGTATACGCATGGGTATGCAAGTCAGGCGATTCAGGTGATCGACGAGGCTGTGAAGAAGGTTTCGAATGCGAGATCGCGGCTGGGTGCGTATGAGAACCGGCTGGATGATGTGCATTCGAATCTCGAAGTGCAAAGTGAGAGTATCACGGAGGCTTATTCGCGGATCATGGATACGGATATGGCTGAGGAGATGACAGAATATACGCAGCAGGAGGTTTTGTCGCAGGCGGCAATCTCCATGATGCAGAAGGCGAACGATAGACCGGAATCGCTGTTACAGCTGCTGCAGTAGGCGGCGCAGACCGGATTGGGATAATATGTATAAGACAGGAATATGAGGAAATCACCATGACACAGGAACAAAAACAGGAATTTACACGACGCATCAGTCAGGAGAACCACAGCGGTCTGATTCTGGTGCTATGTGATATATTTCATACATACGGCATGGATGCGATGGCAGCGTACGAAGCGGAGAATATGACCGCATACCTGCAATCGATTGGGCAGGCGCGTCGGACGATGCAGGAGTTGATTGACTGCTTCTCCGGGGAAGATGCGCTTGGCAAAGATGTGATTATCATTTTCAGATTTATCTATGGGAAGCTTGTGCGCTCGGAGATACGGCGGAAGCCGGATGAACTGGACCGGTGCATACACATCGTGGATCATCTGCGTGTCGGGTTTGTACATTTGCACGAGATAGACACAGAGGGTGCGGTGATGAGAAACGTGCATCAGGTGTATGCGGGACTTACGTATGGTAAGGGCACGTTGAATGAGAGCATACAGGGCGTAGATTATGGTACGCGGGGATACCAGGTGTAAGTACGACCGTAGTACTGTCAGGTGGAAGTAACAACGGTAGTACTTGACAAAACGGAAGCATGTATTTACAGTTAGTGTACAAAGAAAAACAGGAGGCACATTCAATATGAAAAAAGATGATTGCATTTTTTGTAAGATTGCAAATGGTGAGATTCCGTCTGCAACCGTATATGAGACACCGGAATGCCGTGTGATTCTGGATCTGGCACCGGCCAATCAGGGACATGCGCTGATTCTGACGAAAGAGCATTATGATAATATCTATCAGCTTGACGAGGAGACAGCGGGAAAGGTATTCTCGCTTGCAACCCATGTTGCGAAGGCAGTGCAGGAAGAGACCGGCTGCGAAGGGTTGAATATTGTGCAGAACAATGGTGAAGTTGCCGGACAGACGGTGCATCATTTCCATATGCACGTGATTCCACGTCACGCAGGGGATGATGTGAAGGTTACATGGAAGCAGGGTGAGACGGAATCAGAATCGTTAAAGGCGTTGGCAGATGCAATCAGGAAACACATCTAGAATCAGCCGGGCGCAGCAGGGGCGTGTATCGAAGCGTCAGGCTGTGTTTGTTGTATTGTCGGTAATGTTCGCGGTCGTGATATTCTGCTTCTCAGCCAGAAATGGGATAGAATCCACGGAGGACAGCTATGCGGTCGGTATGGAGGTTGGCAGGATCGTGCATCCGGATTTCGAGAAATGGTCCGGGGATGAACAGCTGACATTTGCAGAGAAGGTCGATCATCCGGTTCGGAAGCTGGCACATGCGACGGAGTATGCGGTGTTCGCAATGCTGCTGTGTGGCGCGTGGTGCACCGGACACCGGAGCAGAAAGCGTGAGGTACTGTCAGCCTGGGCGACAGCGACGGTGTATGCCATGACCGATGAGTTCCATCAGTTGTTCGTGCCCGGGCGCAGCGGACAGGTAAGGGATGTGCTGCTCGATAGCTGCGGTGCGGCAGTTGGGGTGTTGCTTGTGCTATTTGTGACATGGCTGATCCGCCGTAGTGGCAAAAAGCATAACAGCACAACCGGCAAACAGGAGCTATCCGGACGAAAACCGGCAGATTTAGCAAATAAAACCATTGACAATTAGAAATATATGATATATGTTAAACGTGTCTCTCTTATTCAGAGTGGTGGAGTCATAAGGGACGAAGAAGCCACGGCAACCCCGGAGACGGAAGGTGCCGACCTGAGCGATACTTAGATTAAGTTGTCGAGCAATAAGAAGATTTGATAACGCCTTTCAAATCCGGTTGCTTGCAGCCGGATTTATTTTTATGAATTACCGCGGATAAAGAGACAACCACAATATACACAAGAATTCCAAAGGAGGAACAAATGGAGAAGTTATTATTTACTTCAGAATCAGTAACCGAAGGACATCCTGACAAAATCTGTGACCAGATCAGTGATGCCGTATTAGACGCACTTTTGGCACAGGACCCAATGAGCCGTGTCGCTTGTGAGACAGCCGTAACAACCGGACTGGTACTTGTTATGGGCGAGATCACAACGAAGGCACAGATTGATATTCAGACAATCGTCCGTGAGACAGTCCGTGAGATCGGTTATGACCGGGCAAAGTACGGATTTGACTGTGATACATGTGGTGTCATCGTAGCGCTTGACAAGCAGTCAACCGATATCGCAATGGGTGTGGACAAGGCACTTGAGGCGAAGGAAAATCATATGTCAGACGAGGAGATCGAGGCAATCGGTGCCGGCGATCAGGGTATGATGTTCGGATATGCAACAAACGAGACACCGGAGCTTATGCCGTATCCGATCTCACTGGCACACAAGCTTGCCAGAAAGCTGACAGAAGTTCGTAAGAACGGTACACTGCCTTATTTAAGACCGGATGGCAAGACACAGGTATCCGTAGAATATGACGAGAACGGAAAGCCTTGCAGATTAGAGGCAGTTGTGCTTTCTACCCAGCATGACGAGAATGTATCTCAGGAGCAGATCCATGCGGATATCAAGAAATATGTATTTGATCAGGTTCTTCCACAGGATATGATTGATGACGAGACGAAGTTCTTCATCAACCCAACCGGACGTTTTGTAATCGGTGGACCAAATGGTGACTCCGGCGTAACCGGACGTAAGATCATTGTAGACACTTATGGTGGATATGCACGTCACGGCGGCGGAGCATTTTCAGGAAAGGACTGTACAAAGGTGGACCGTTCCGCAGCATATGCCGCTCGTTATGTAGCGAAGAATATCGTGGCAGCAGGATTGGCAGAAAAGTGCGAGATCCAGCTGTCTTATGCAATCGGTGTTGCAAGACCGACCTCAATCATGGTAGATACATTTGGCACAGGTAAGCTTGCAGATGACAAGCTCGTAGAGATTGTCCGCGAGAACTTCGATCTGCGTCCGGCAGGTATCATCAAGATGCTTGATCTGCGCAGACCAATCTACAAGCAGACAGCTGCTTACGGACATTTCGGAAGAACCGATATCGACCTTCCATGGGAGAAGACCGATAAGGTGGATGATCTGAAGAAATATTTGTAGGATATCTGTGGGAACGAATATAGTAAATCCCGGGACGCGGGCATACATATCGGACGATGCCCGTGTGCCTTGCATTTGTGATAAGAAAAGAGGACAAAAATCATGAAGAATATGTTGAATTTCAAGAATTTCTCGGCGGAAGAGCTGCAGAAGATTCTTGACCTTGCGCTGGATATGAAGAAGAATCCGGAGAAGTACAGCCACGCGCTTGAAGGTAAGAAGCTTTACACATTGTTTGAGAAGACAAGTACCCGTACATTTCTTTCTTTTACGACGGGTATGACAGAGCTTGGCGGAACCTACTATAACCAGCTTTGGAGAGACAGTAACTTTGTTCTTGGCGAGCCTGTTTCCGAGATCAAATACGTATGCCGGAATGTGGACATCATTATGGCACGTCTCGTCAAAAACGAGACTGTCGAGCTGTTCGGAGACAATGTAACCGTACCGTTTATCAACGGATGTGATAATTCTTACCATCCATGCCAGATTTTGGCTGATGCATTGACAATTATCGAGAAATTTGGCAGCTTGAATGTCAAGTTCCTGTACATCGGTGCAAAGAACAACGTATTTAATTCACTGGTTGAATTCTTCTCGAAGATGAAGCAGGGAACCCTGTACGGACTGACTCCGCTTGTAAATGAGACAGCCTGCGGACCGGATTTCTACGAGGAAGCAAAGAAGACGGGCTACTATGTGGAGCTTGATCCGGACATGCCGATGGACGAAGTGAAGAAGTATGTGAAGGATATGGATATCTGCTATACCGACACATGGCTTGACATGGAGTTTTTCAACGATCCTGCATACCAGGATAAGAAGAAAGAACTCATGGACAAGATGATGCCATATCAGTTGAATGATGAGTTCTTAGAGGGCAGTCATGCGCTTGTGTTCCACGATATGCCGATGCATGTTGGCTTCGAGATTTCGAAGGAAGTGGAGATGAAGAATCTGGATCATATCCTGGATCAGGCAGAAAACAGAAGACATGCAGAAAAAGCTGTCATGTATACATTGATAAAAGGAATCTAAGTGGTATAATATATGGATGTGTGGCTTTCGGTACTGGCATTTGTGTTGTTCCTTGGTTTTGGCACAGGTGTGCTTGTATGCATATCTGCTATGAAACGTCAGACAGGGATACTGGTAAAAAGCCGGTTACATCATAAACTGAATATTTCCGAGGTTATCTATGCAAACCTTGGACTTGTGGGACTCGTCGTGTTGGTCTGGTTTAAGATTTATATGTTCGTGCCTGCGGTGTTGATGTTTGTGCTGTTTATCGTGCTTTCCACGCGGATACAAAGCGGAATTACGAAGGAAGGCGTGCTGGTCGGAAGTTCATTTATTGAATGGGAATTTATGCGGTCCTACCTCCTGGAAAACCAGGGGGAGGACAGCAATGTGATCGTTCTGAAGATCCGGGCAAATCGCAAAACGTATATTCTCGTCTGCAACCGGGAAGACCGGTTCGCAATCGATGAGATATTCCAGAGGCACAATGTCCGGAAGCTTAAGAATCTGCAGGATGGTCACACATCTTAAAACAGAACAGGATTGCGGATGTCCGGATGCAGCTTGGAAAATGCACAGGGCGCAATCCAGGAGAAACAGCATAATATCGCGGATGTACGGATTGCTTCTGCGCAATCGGTATCTGCGTAATAGTTATGGAGGAAACAAGAAATGAAACATGTAATCGATTCAACAGACCTGACCGTGGAAGAGATTGATGGTATTTTGAAACTTGCGCAGGATATTATCAATGACAAAGATGCATATAGCGAAGCGTGTAAGGGTAAAAAACTTGCAACGTTATTTTTTGAACCAAGTACAAGAACAAGACTAAGCTTTGAATCAGCAATGATGGAGCTTGGTGGAAATGTACTTGGTTTTTCTTCGGCTGATTCTACGTCTGCGACGAAGGGCGAGAGCGTAGGTGACACAACGAGAGTTGTCAGCTGTTATGCGGATATCATTGCGATGCGTCATCCGAAGGAAGGTGCACCGATGCGGGCATCTATGGTGAGCAGTGTGCCAATCATCAATGCGGGTGATGGCGGACATAACCATCCGACACAGACCTTGGCAGATCTGCTGACAATTCTGCGGGAGAAAGGAAGACTGGATAATTTCACGATCGGCCTGTGCGGCGATCTGAAGTTTGGACGTACCGTACATTCCCTGATCAAGGCATTGTCCCGTTATGAGAACATCAAATTCATTCTGATTGCACCGAAAGAACTCCGCGTGCCGGAATATATTATCTCCGAAGTGCTCGAGGCAAAGAATATTCCTTATGAGGAAGTAGAGTCGATGGAAGACGTGATGGGCGAACTCGATGTGCTCTATATGACAAGAGTGCAGAAGGAACGTTTCTTCAACGAGGCGGATTATGTCAGATTGAAGGATACATATATTCTTGATGGAAAGAAGCTTAGAAATGCAAAGCCGGATCTTGCAATCCTGCATCCGCTTCCGCGTGTCAATGAGATTTCGGTAGAGATCGATGATGATCCGCGCGCCTGCTATTTCCGTCAGGTTATGAATGGAAAATTCGTGCGTATGGCACTGATGCTGACACTGCTCAAGGCAAATGGAGTGAAGCTGAACTTGTCTGCGGACAAGCTTGCGAAGATTCCGGAGTAACCCCCGTCGTGTGTTTTTGAGAGCAAAAAG
>ULWY01025629.1_pt1 | contig 41545 bp, 55 predicted proteins | sample 1960761 | NCBI WGS metagenome assembly ULWY01 (sample SAMEA4835824, study PRJEB28245) | human gut metagenome | biome: gut microbiome; material: fecal sample | place: Denmark | collected 2008 | reverse complement strand
AGATTATAGTAAGAAACAAAACAGAAAAGAAAGAAGATTAGCTTTAAAATCAGCTTTAAGCGATAAGGCTTTAGAAAAGGCAATTATAGTTGTTGAAAACATCAACTTAGCAACTCCAAAAACAAAAGAAATGTTAAGTTTATTAGAAACATTAAAAGTTGCTGATAAAAAAGTATTATTAGTTGTTAAAGAATTTGATGATAACTTAATCTTAGCTTCTAGAAACTTACAAAACGTTGTATTAATAGCAGCTGAAGAAATCAATGTATTAGATTTAGTTGGAACTGACGTTATGGTAATTACAGAAGAAGCATTAAAAACAGTTGAGGAGGTGCTTAAATAATGAAAGACACTAAGTATTTAGAAATAATCAAAGCACCAGTTATTACTGAAAAATCACAAATTGCTAAGTCTGAAGGAAAATATACTTTCAAAGTAGCTCCAAACGCTACTAAGTTAGAAATCAAAGACGCAATCGAAAAAATCTTTAAAGTAAAGGTTACATCAGTAAGAACAATGAATGTAAAACCTAAGAAAAGAAGAGTTGGTCGTTATACAGGATTAACAAATCGTTCAAAAAAAGCAATTGTTACTCTTGCAGAAGGACAAACAATTGATCTTGGTTAAGGAGGAGAAAAATTATGGCAATCAGAAATTATAAACCTACTACACCAGGACGTAGAAAGATGAGTGCTTTAGTTAATGAAGAAATTACAGCAAGCACTCCAGAGAAATCACTTGTAGTTACTGTTAAGAAAAATGGTGGCCGCAATAATCAAGGTAGGATAACAGTTCGTCATCAAGGTGGCGGAGCTAAAAGAAAATATCGTATTATTGATTTCAAAAGAAATAAATTAAACGTACCTGGAACAGTAGCAAGTATTGAATACGATCCAAATAGAACTGCAAATATTGCATTAATCAATTATGCAGATGGAGAAAAAAGATATATAATCGCTCCAAAAGGATTAACTGTTGGTATGACAGTAGTAGCTGGAGCTGACGCTGATATCAAAGTTGGTAATGCATTACCAATAATCAACATCCCAGTAGGTACAATGATTCATAACATTGAACTTCGTCCAGGAAAAGGTGGAGAATTAGCAAGAAGTGCTGGTACATCTGCTCAAATCCTTGGCCGTGAAGGAAATTATGTAATGATTCGTTTAGCATCTGGTGAGCAAAGAAAAGTATTAGAATCATGTATGGCAACAGTAGGAGAAGTTGGAAATGAAGACTCTTCACTAGTTAAAATAGGTACAGCAGGACGTAAACGTCATATGGGTATTAGACCAACAGTTCGTGGTTCTGTTATGAACCCTAATGACCATCCACATGGTGGTGGTGAAGGACGTGCTCCAGTAGGACGTAAAGCACCAATGACTCCATGGGGCAAACCTGCACTTGGATTAAAGACACGTAAGAAAAAACAATCTGACAAGTTCATAGTACGTCGTCGCAATAGTAAATAGGAAAGGATGATTAAAAATGGCAAGAAGTTTAAAAAAAGGACCTTACGTTTTCGATAGATTATTAAAGAAGGTTCAAGAATTAAATAAGTCTGGAAAAAAAGAAGTCATTAAAACTTGGTCACGCCGTTCCACTATTTTTCCTGATTTCATAGGACACACATTTGCAGTACACAATGGTAAAGAATTTATACCAGTTTATGTTACTGAGGATATGGTTGGACACAAATTAGGAGAATTTGCTTTAACACGTAAATTTGGTGGACATGGTTCAGACAAAAAGAAATAGAAAAATGACTAGGAGGGTAAATATATGGAAGCAAAAGCAATTGCTAAAGGATTAAGATTATCACCTATTAGAGCACGTTTAGTAGCTGACATGATTCGTGGTAAGAGTGTTCAAGAAGCATTAACCATATTAAATAATGTTAATAATAAGTCAGCAAGACTTACAAAAAAAGTATTAGACTCTGCTGTTGCTAACGCTGTTAATAATAATGGTGCAGATGCTGCAACACTTTATGTTAAAGAAGCAAGAGTAGATGCCGGTCCTGTTATGAAACGTCATTTCTTCGATTCACGTTCTCATATTGGACATAGAGATCATAGAACTAGTCACATTATCATAGTAGTGGCTACAAAAAACTAATAAGGAGGTTACAAAATGGGACAAAAGGTAAATCCTAATGGACTAAGACTTGGCATTAACAAGGATTGGGAAGCAAAATGGTATGCTGGTAACAAAGATTTTGCAACACTTCTAGCAAAAGATGTTAAAATTCGTAACTATATAGAAAAGAATTTAAAGAATGCTGGAGTTGCTAAAGTAGAAATCGAAAGAAATGCTAAGAGATGCGAAGTTGTAATTCACTCTTCAAAACCTGGTGTTATTATTGGACACGGTGGAGAAGAAATGGATAAATTAAGAAAACAACTATCAAAGGTTGCTGATGAAAATGTACAAATAACAATCGTTGATATTAAAAAGGCAGATTTAAATGCTCAATTAGTTGCTGATTCAATCGCAAATCAAATCACTAACAGAGCATCATTCCGTATGGCTCAAAAACGTGCAATTAGAAATGCAATGAAAGCAGGAGCTAAAGGAATCAAAACAAGCGTATCTGGACGTTTGGGCGGAGCTGATATGGCACGTAGCGAAGGATACACAGAAGGAACTATTCCTCTACATACATTAAGAGCAGATGTTGATTATGCTACATCAGAGGCAGACACAACATTTGGTAAGATTGGTGTAAAGGTATGGATCTATAAAGGAGAAATCCTAAACAAAAAGGCTAAAGGAGGTAATTAATATGTTAATACCGTCAAGAACTAAATATCGTCGTGTACATAGATTACCTTACGAAGGTAGATCTCGTGGTAACAGAGAATTACACTTCGGTGATTATGGTCTACAAGCAAAAGAAGGAGCTTGGATTACTGCTAATCAAATCGAAGCTGCTCGTATTGCTATGACACGTTATATGAAACGTGGTGGTAAAGTATGGATAAATATTTTCCCACACATGCCATTAACTAAAAAGCCTATTGGTACAAGACAAGGTAAAGGTAAAGGTAACGTTGAAGGATGGGTTGCTGTAGTTAAAGAAGGAAAAATCATGTTTGAAATTTCTGGAGTAACTGAAGAAGTAGCTCGTGAAGCATTACGTCTTGCCTCTCATAAATTACCAATAGCAACAAAATTTGTAATGAAAGAAAGTAAGGGTGAATCAAATGAAGGTTAAAGAAGTTAGAGAACTATCAACTGAAGAAATCAATAAAAGATTAGTTGAAGCTAAAGAAGAATTATTCAATTTACGTTTCCAACAAGCAACAGGTAACCTAGAAAAACCTTCTAGAATCAGAGAATTGAGACACACCGTTGCAAGATATAAAACCGTTCTAAGAGAACGTGAGATTAGCGAATAGGAGGGTATAAAGTGGAAAAGAAAGTTAGAAAAGAATTAGTTGGCAAAGTAGTTAGTGCAACTAATGATAAAACAATCAGCGTTTTAGTTGAAACTTATAAAAACCATCCGTTATATCACAAGAGAGTAAAAAGCTCTAAAAAATATTGTGTACATGATGAAAAGAATATAGCTAAAGTTGGAGATACAGTTAAAATAGTAGAAACTAGACCATTATCAAAAACTAAGCATTTCTATTTAAAAGAAATCGTAAAAGAAGCAGTTATTATTTAACGCTGAAGATGAGAAGGAGGAATAATCTATGTTACAACAAGAAAGCCGTATGAAGGTTGCTGACAACTCTGGAGCTCGTGAATTATTAGTAATCCGTGTTCTAGGTGGAAGTAAAGTTAAAACAGGTAACATTGGTGATGTAGTAGTTGGAACAGTAAAAAATGCCATTCCAAATTCACCAATTCCAAAAGGAAAAGTTGTAAAAGCAGTTATCGTTCGTAGTCGTCAAGGCGTTCGTCGTGAAGATGGAAGTTACATTAAGTTCGATGACAATGCTTGCGTTATCATTCGTGATGACAAGAGTCCAGTAGGTACTCGTATTTTTGGACCAGTAGCAAGAGAACTTCGTGATAAAGATTACATGAAAATTGTATCTTTAGCAAAAGAAGTACTATAAGAGGAGGATAAATATGAACTTTAAAGTAGGAGATGAAGTTGTAGTTATCGCTGGTTCTGACAAAGGTAAAAAAGGAAAAATAATTAAAACATTAAGAGCTGAAAATAAAGTTATTGTTGAAGGTGTTCACGTTGTTAAAAAGCATCAAAAGCCTACAGGACAACAATCTGGTGGAATTTTAGAAATAGAATCCCCAATCAATGCATCAAATGTTATGATAATTGATCCTAAAACTAAAAAAAGAACTAGAATAGGACATACAACAGATACAAAAACAGGTAAGAAAATAAGAATAGCAAAAAAATCAAACGAGAAGCTTGATTAGTTGGAAGGAGGGTAACTATGAACCGCCTAAAAGAGAAATACTTAAATGAAGTTGTTCCAAGTTTAATGAATAAATACAATTATAAGTCAATAATGGAAGTTCCAAAATTAGAAAAAATCGTTATTAATATTGGTGTTGGTGATGCAACAACAAACTCTAAATTATTAGATGCAGCTGTAGCAGACCTAACTAAAATATCAGGACAAAAACCAGTTGTTACAAAAGCTAAAAAGTCAATAGCAGGTTTTAAAGTAAGAGAAGGTCAACCAATTGGTTGCAAAGTTACATTAAGAGGAGATAATATGTATAACTTTATGGATAAGTTAATATCAATTTCACTTCCTCGTGTAAGAGATTTTCGTGGAGTTAGTCCAAAAGCATTTGATGGTAGAGGAAACTACACAATGGGAATTAAGGAACAATTAATCTTTTCTGAAATAGATTTTGATGACGTTGTTAAAGTAAGAGGTATGGATATCATATTTGTAACAACAGCTAAAACTAATGAGGAATCATTTGACTTATTAAATGGACTTGGAATTCCTTTTAAAAAGTAATGGGAGGAATATTATGGCAAAGAAAAGTATGATTATAAAAGCTAATAGACCACAAAAATTTAAAGTGCGTGAATATACAAGATGTAGCCGTTGCGGTCGTCCACACGCAGTTATGAGCAAGTTCGGAATCTGCCGTATTTGCTTCCGTGAATTAGCTTATAAAGGACAAATACCAGGAATTAAAAAATCAAGTTGGTAATTGGAAAGGAGGAGTCAAAATGGCAGTAGTAACAGATACAATTGCAGATATGTTAACACGTATTCGTAATGCTAACCAAATGCGTTACGAAGAAGTACAAGTTCCTGCTTCTACAATCAAAAAAGAAATCGCAAGAATTTTAAAAGAAGAAGGATTTATTAAGGATTATAAAATAGTTAAAGATGATGCTCAAGGAACAATTGTTTTAACATTAAAATATACAAACAAGAAAGAAAGAGTTATCACTGGACTAAAAAGAATTTCCAAGCCAGGACTTCGCGTTTATGTAAAAAATGATGAAGTACCTAAAGTATTAAATGGTTTAGGAATAGCAATTATTTCTACATCCAAAGGAATTATGACAGATAAAGAAGCTCGTAAAGAAAATATAGGTGGGGAAGTTCTAGCTTATATTTGGTAATAGAATAAAATATAAGGAGGTGTCAATATGAGCCGTATTGGAAATCGTATAATTACAGTACCAGAAGGAGTTATTGTTGAAAATATCGATAACGTTGTTACAGTAAAAGGACCAAAAGGAACTCTAACACAACCAATGTTAAAAGATATAACAATGAAACAAGACGGAAACCAAATTACTTTAGAACGTTTAAACGAAAGTGCTAAAGCAATGCATGGTACAATGAACGCCCTTATCAATAATATGATTATTGGTGTAACTGAAGGTTATTCAAAATCATTAGAGATAATTGGTGTAGGTTATCGTTTCAATGTACAAGGAAATAAATTAGTAATAAGTGCTGGATACTCACATCCAGTTGAGATGAAAGTTCCAGAAGGACTAACAGTAGAAGCAAATGGAAATACAGAAATAACAATTAAAGGTATTGACAAAGTATTAGTTGGAGAATTTGCTGCTAATGTTAGAAAAGTAAGAGAACCTGAACCATACAAAGGTAAAGGAATTCGTTACAAAGACGAACATATTCGTCGTAAAGAAGGAAAGAAAGCTGCTTAATTAGTAGGAAGGAGAAAATAAAATGATAAAAAAAGAATCTCGTAATAGTATGCGTATTAATCGTCATGAAAGAATTCGTAAAACACTTATGGGAACAAGTGCAGTACCTAGATTATGTGTATTCCGTTCGAACAAAGATATTTATGCACAAATAATTGATGATACTACTAACACTACTCTTGTATCTGCTTCCTCATTAGATAAGGATTTAAAAATTGAAAACGGAAGTAATGTAGAAGCAGCTAAGGTTGTTGGAAAAGCAATTGCTGAAAAAGCAAAGAAGGCAAAAATTACAAAAGTAGTATTTGATAGAGGTGGATACCTTTATCATGGACGTGTACAAGCTTTAGCTGAAGCAGCACGTGAAAATGGATTAGAATTCTAATAGGAGGGTATTATGCAAAAAAAATCTCGTGAAACAAAAGACAAACTTTTAGAAGAATTAGTAATTGATGTTAAAAGCGTTGTTAAAGTTAACAAAGGCGGACGTCAAAGAAGATATTCTGCTATCGTAGTTGTCGGAGATCGCAAAGGTAAAGTTGGCTTAGGTATAGGTAAAGCTAATGAAGTACCAGATGCAATCAAAAAAGCAATTCAAGATGCTAATAAAAATTTAATCACAATACCTCTAATTGATGGAAGAACAGTTGCCCATGAAGCAATCGGTACTGCTGGAGCTGCTAGAGTTATTATTAAACCTGCTGCTGCTGGTACTGGTATCATTGCTGGTGGATCAGTTCGTGCTATTTTAGAATTAGCAGGAATTCGTGATGTTGTTTCTAAATCATTAGGAGCAAGAACAAAATTAAATATGGCTACAGCTGCCCTAAACGCTTTAAAGTCAATTAAGACTCCAGAGCAAGTAGCAGAATTACGTGGCAAAACAGTAGAGGAGATATTAGGATAATGAAATTACATGAATTAGAAAAAAATATCGGTGCTACTCATGCAAAAAAACGTGTTGGACGTGGACCAGGATCTGGTCTTGGAAAAACTTCAGGAAAGGGACAAAAAGGACAAAAAGCACGTTCAGGTGGTAGTATCAATCCAGTCTTTGAGGGTGGACAATTACCATTATTTAGAAGACTTCCAAAGAGAGGTTTCAAAAACTATAATTTTAGAACAAGATATGCTGTTATTAACTTAGATACTTTAAATAGATTTGAAGAAGGTACAGTAGTTACTCCAGCCTTATTAAAAGAAACTGGAATTATTAAAAATCAATTAGATGGAGTAAAAGTTTTAGGTAATGGAGAATTAACAAAAAAACTTACAATCCAAGCTAATAAATTCTCAGCTAGTGCATTAGAAAAGATTAAAGAGTCAGGTAGCAAAGCTGAGGTGATCTAATATGTTTAAATCTATGAAACAATTGTTTACAGCAACTAACAAAGATTTAAGACATAGAATATATTTTACCCTAGGAGCACTAATGATTTTCATTTTAGGAATATCAATAAGAGTTCCTGGAACAAAGGATCTTACAAGTAATTTAGGATTCTTAGAGCTAATTAATACAATGGGTGGAGGAGCTTTAAAGAACTTCTCAATATTTGCCCTAGGTGTAATGCCTTACATTACAGCCTCAATTATTATGCAATTATTACAAATGGATGTTATTCCATATTTCTCTGAATTGAGTAAACAAGGACCAACCGGTAGACAGAAAATAAATCAAATTACTAGATATATGGGTATAATATTTGCTTTTATTGAAGGATATGCTTTTGCCTTTGCATTTATTGGTAAAACAGGTACTCCAATGCAATATTTATACATATCGACAGTTTTAACTGCTGGAACTGCTTTCCTATTATGGTTAGGAGATCAAATTACTCAAAAAGGAATTGGAAATGGTATGAGTTTGATTATCATGGCTGGAATTATTGCAACTTTTCCACAAATGTTCATTGATGCTTTTAAAAGCTTAATCGTTTTTGAAGGAACGGCACAAGTAATTACATTAGGTATTGTTAAATTCCTTATCTTTGTAATTATTTACTTTGCAATTGTAATTGGTGTAATATTTGTTCAAGAATCAGAACGAAGAATACCAATTCAATATGCTAATAAATCAACAAGTGCATTTGGAAGCGCCGCACAAAGTTTTATGCCAATCAAAATTAACTCAGCCGGAGTTATACCAGTAATTTTTGCATCAAGTTTATTGTCAATACCAAGTATTCTTGCTCAAGTAATTAAGAAAGAAGCATTTTCGGTATTTGTACAAAAATATTTAACATATACAACACCTGTCGGTTTCTTAATATATATAGTATTCATTTTCTTCTTTGCATATTTCTATACATTCATTCAATTGAAACCAGAAGAGTTTGCAAAGAACTTACAAGAGAATGGTGGATATATACCAGGAATCAGACCAGGAGAAGAGACAAGAAAACATGTTAGTAAAGTCTTGTCAAGATTAACAGTATTAGGAGCATCATTCCTAGTTGTTATAGCTGGCTTACCAATTTTATTCTCTAAGTTTACAAGCTTACCAACATCAGTATCAATTGGTGGTACAGGATTATTAATCGTTGTTGGTGTTGCCTTAGAAACATATAAGCAATTAGAAGGAAGTGTCCTAAGTAGAAGTTATAAAAGAGGATATAGTAGAAGGTAGGATAATGAAAAATATTATGTTTATTGCCCCACCAGCAGCTGGTAAGGGCACTCAAGCTGAATTAGTCGTAGAAAAATATCATATACCACATATTTCAACTGGTGATATTTTAAGAGAAATATCAAAAGAAGATAGTGAATTAGGACATTATGTATTTGAAACACTAGCAGCTGGAAAATTAGTAAAAGATGAAATTACTTACCAATTAATTGAGGATAGACTAGCAAAAGATGATTGCAAATCTGGTTATATAATCGATGGTTTCCCAAGAAACATTGAACAAGCTATTGAATATGACAAGATTTTAGCAAAACTAGGATATGAAATAGGCAATGTAATTTATATCAATATTGATGAAAAAACATTAGAAAAAAGAATTACAGGAAGAAGAATATGTGAAGATTGTAAAACAATATTCAATATTAATGATCCTGCAAGTGCTCCACAAGTTGACTCAGTTTGTGATAACTGTGGAGGAAAACTTTATCAAAGAAGTGATGACAATTTAGAGGCTTTTCAAACTAGATATAAAATGTATTTAGAAAAAACAGAGCCAATAATTGAACATTATAAAAAACAAAATGTATTATACGAAGTTAATGGTGAAGACACCATTGAAAATGTATTTAAAAATGTGGATAAAATTATTAGTGAAAAATAAAGGGATGATTAAATGATTACAATCAAGAGTAAACGTGAAATTGAACTATTAAAAGTAGCTGGTAATATAGTCTATAGAACTCATCAATACATAAAACCATACATAAAAGAAGGAATTAAAACAAAAGAATTAGACCGCTTGGCGGAAGAATTTATAAGAAGTCAAGGAGCTACTCCTTCTTTTAAAGGATATGAAGGGTTTCCAACAGCTCTATGTATAAGCGTTAATTCAGAGGTCGTACATGGTTTCCCAAGTGACTATGTTCTAAAAAACGGAGATATAGTTACACTTGATATTGGGGCTTGTTACAAAGGATATCATGGTGACTCTGGTTGGACTTATAAAGTTGGAGAGGTCTCAAAAGAAATAGACTACTTATTAGAGCATACAGAAAAATCTTTATTTGTTGGCCTAGCACAAGTTAAGCCAGGAAATAGAATTGGTGATATTGGATATGCTATTGAAACATATGCCAAAGAACACAAATTAGGTGTAGTTAAAGAATTATGTGGACATGGTGTTGGAACTTCTGTTCACGAAGATCCGGAGGTTCCAAATTACGGTACTCCAAATACCGGCCCAAGATTAAAAGAAGGAATGGTTATTGCCGTAGAACCAATGTTAACATTAGGAAGCCCTAGAATCTTTGTTCATGATAATAATTGGACAATAGATACTGAAGACGGAAGTCCATCAGCCCACTTTGAACATACAGTAGTTGTTACTGCCGATGGATATGAAATATTGACAGGAGAGTGAAAAGATGGCTAAGGAAGATACAATTGAAATTGAAGGTAAAGTTCTTGAAATTATCCCAGGAGGGAAATTCAAAGTTCAGCTAGAAAATGGACACATTGTGGAAGCCCACGTTTCTGGTAAAATACGAATGAACTATATTCGTATCTTAGCAGGAGATACCGTAATGATAGAACTATCGCCTTATGACTTAACACGTGGGCGTATTACCTATCGTAAATAATAGGAGGGATATTAATGAAAGTAAAAGCATCAGTAAAACCAATTTGCGAAAAATGCAAAGTTGTTAAACGCAAAGGTAAAATAAGAATTATTTGTGAAAATCCAAAGCACAAACAAGTTCAAGGATAATAATAGGAGGTGTATTAAATGGCACGTATTAAAGGTGTAGATATTCCAAACGATAAACATATCTGTATATCATTAACATACATTTATGGTATTGGAAGAAATCTTGCAAAACAAATTCTAAAAGAAGTAAATATTGATCCAACTACAAAAACAAAGGATTTATCTCAAGAAGACTTAGTTAAAATTCGTGATGAAATCAACAAACATCTAACTGAAGGTGAATTACGTCGTGAAGTTAACATGAATATTAAAACTAAAATGGAGATTAATTCTTACCAAGGAAGCCGTCACAAAAAAGGATTGCCTGTAAGAGGACAAAGAACTAATCGTAACGCTCGTACTCGTAAGGGTAAAGGAAAAACTGTTGCAAATAAAAAGAAAGTTTAGTTAAAGGATAATAATTAAAAAAAGGAGGTAAGACTTATGGCTTATAAAACTAGAAAGAAAAAAGTTAAAAAGAATGTTCCAGAAGGAATAGCACATGTACATTCAACATTTAATAATACAATTACAACACTAACTGATAAAGATGGTAACGTAATTAGTTGGGCATCATCTGGTGCTATTGGTTTTAAAGGAAGTAAAAAATCAACTCCATTCGCTGCTGGAATGGCTGCAGAAGCTGCAGGAAAAGCTGCTTACGACATGGGAATGCGTAAAGTTGAAGTTCGCGTTAAAGGTTTAGGACCAGGACGTGAAACTGCAATTCGTTCATTACAAACTGCTGGATTGGAAGTAACAGCAATTGCCGATGTTACACCAATTCCACATAATGGATGCCGTCCACCAAAACGTCCACGTGGATAATATAAAAGATAAAAAGACTGGCAAAGAGGAGGTTAGTTTCATGTTACAATTTGAAAAACCAATTTATAAAATAACAGATTCTATAGAGAGTAATTTTTACGGAAGATTCGAACTAGAACCATTAGAGAGAGGTTTTGGTACTACAATCGGAAATGCCCTAAGAAGAGTAATGTTATCATCATTACCAGGAAGTGCAATTAGTAGTATTAAAATAGATGGTGTTCTTCATGAATTCCAAACAATTGATGGAGTTTATGAAGATGTAACTACTATTATCTTAAATTTAAAAGGTGTAGTATTTAAAAACCATTCTAATGAGCCAAAAGTAGTTCGTATACATGCTACTAAAGAGGGAGAAGTAACTGCTGGAGATATCGAGCATGATGCTGATATTGAAGTAATCAATAAGGATAAAGTAATTGCCACCTTATCTAAAGGCGGAGTATTAAACATGGAAATGACTGTTACTAACGGTCGTGGCTATGTAAAAAGCGAAGAAAACAAAAAAATATATGATATCAAAAAGGCTGGAGTTATAGCTATTGACTCATTATATTCTCCTATTGAAAGAGTTTCTTATGAAGTTGGAAACGCTCGTGTTGGACAAGATGAAAGTTATGATAAATTAATCTTAGATGTTTGGACAAATGGTTCAATGAAACCAGAAGAAGCAATTGCTTTAGCTTCACGTATTTTAATTGAACATTTCACAATTTTAACAGATCTTTCAGCAATTGCTGATGTAAGTGGAATGATGATTGAAAAAACTGAAGATCCAAAAGTAAAAGCATTAGAAACATCAATTGAAGACTTAGACTTCTCTGTAAGAGCATATAACTGCTTAAAGAGAGCTGGAATTCATACATTACAAGACCTTGTTAACAAAAGTGAATCTGATATGATGAAAATACGTAATTTAGGTAAGAAGTCTCTAAAAGAAGTATTAGATAAAATTAGAGATATGGGTCTAGTTTTACGTGATGATGATTAAAATATAAGGAGGATTTAACTATGGCATATAGAAAATTAGGAAGAGATAACAAACATAGAAGAAGTATGCTATCTACTATGACTAAGCAAGTAGTAATGAATGAAAGTATTACTACTACTGAAACTAGAGCCAAAGAAGTACGTAAATTTGTTGATAAAATGATTACGTATGGTAAAAAAGGCGATTTAGTTTCACGTCGTAAAGCTTTAGCATTCTTACATAACGATAAAGTTGTTGTTGATAAAATATTCAATGATTTAGCAAAACGTTATGAAAACCGTAATGGTGGATATACACAAATCTTAAAATTAACTGAAAGACGCGGAGACGATGCTCTAATGGTTATTTTAAAATTAGTAGAAGAAGCTAAACCAACAGAAGAAAAAAAAGAAAAAAAAGCAAAGAAAACAACTAAGAAAGAAACAAAAACAGAAAAGTAAGCAAACTGGCACTAATATTTAGTGTCTTTTTCTTTGATTTTAATGTATAATAAAGAATAGGAGAGTACAATGGGAAATAAAGTTAAAATAAATATCAAATACTTTCTAGGCAAAGAAAAAAGCAAAGAACTCTTATTAAAATTATCTAAAGAGTATATCCTAGACACTACAACAGAAGAGCTTGATTTAGCTGACATGGAAGTATATAGTATTTTTAAACCAATTTTAGTATCTATTGGCATAACAAGAAATGATTATATGTCAAATCAGTGCCTAAGAAATAACTATAGACAACTCTTATTCTCATTACATAAAGAATTATCTGGAAGTGAAGAAATAACAAATCAGCACCAAGAACAAAAAGAAAAAAATATTAATATAGATGATTTTGGCAAGACTATCCATGATATTACAGTACTTTGGTCCAAACTTTTTACTGCAACAAGAGAAAAAGAAGAAATTAATACAGGAGAATATATTTCAGATTTATCATTAAAAGAGTTTTGTCTATTAGATGAAGAAGTGCGAGAGAAAGTTTTTAAAATATCTGCAGAAGAAAACTTTCCATTAGACTATAAAATATATAAAGCATTTAAAAGACAAATAGTAGTCACTGAAGATATAACTTTTTTAGAATTCATTCAAAATAAAGAGTTGAAAGAAGCATATCGCCACAAATTATCTTTTGTAAAAAATGCTTTATCTAATAAAAATAATGCTTCAGTAACTGATAATGAAGCATTAGAAAAAATAACTCATGAGTCAAAGCATTGGTATGAATTCTTGGAAGCTGCTGAGGCCGTCATGCCAAATGGAAAAGAAGTATTTGTAAGTCTTCAGCCCTTAGAAACTTTTGCCCTTTTAACAGTTGCCGATAAACACGCCATGGAAGAAAAATTATCAAAACTTCCTATGGCAAGAAGAACCATGGAAAATAATGAAGACAATTGGATATCAGCATTTGTAAGTATGTCAAGGCAAATAGAAGATATCAAAGAAGTAAAACGATGATAGGAGGAATTAAAATGAAAGCATTAATAACAGGAGCTTCATCCGGAATAGGTCTAGACATGGCCAGATACTTAGCTAGTAAAAAGTATGAACTTATATTAGTTGGCCGTGAAAAAGAAAAACTAGAAAAAGTTCAAGAAACACTACCAACAAAAGTAACAATTATAGTAGCTGATTTATCAAATGAACAAAAAGTAAAAGAATTATATGTTCTAACAGCAAAAGAAAATATAGATATTTTGATAAATAATGCTGGCTTTGGAGACTTCGGCTATTTTACAGAAACAGATTTAGGAAAAGAAATAAATATGATAAATACAAATATAAAAGCTGTTCATATACTAACTAAGTCATTTCTAAAAGATATGGAAAAGAAAAATTCTGGATACATTTTAAATGTTGCTTCATCAGCTGCTTTTCAACCAGGACCATTAATGGCAACTTATTATGCTACCAAGTCTTATGTATATCAATTAACAGAAGCTCTATATTATGAACAAAAAAAGAAAAAGTCAAATGTTCACTTATCCGTTTTATGTCCAGGACCAGTAGCAACAAACTTCAATAATGTTGCTGGAGTAAGATTTTCTGTTAAGCCATTAACAAGTACTTATGTCGCAAAATATGCTATTGATCAGATGTTTAAGAATAAAATGTTAATCATACCAGGCTTTAAAATGAAATGTACTAAGTTTTTTGAGCGCTTTGTCTCTGATAAATTCTTATTAAAAATGGCATATCGAATTCAAAAGAAAAAAGGCAACTAACAGTTGGCTTTTTCTAATTACTAGTATATAATAAAAAGGCAAAGCTGGTGATATAATATGCATGATAATGTAGTAGAAATAAATAATTTAACATTACCATATTGTTTTAATAAATTTAGTATAAAGTTCCCTAAAGAAAAACTTATAGTTATATCAGGTCCAAGTAATTGTGGCAAAACAACATTAATTAGAATATTAGACAGTCAAATTAAAACAAAAAATCAAGTTTTTTTTGGAACTGTAGGCCTAGAACATTATCAAATAACAGATCTAGCAACAAAAATAAAGGCTGTTATACCAGGTGAATGCTACTTCATAGAAAATACTTTAGAACAGGAAATAAATAGAGTCCTAATTAATAAACAATATAAAAATAATAAACATAATCTAAAAGAAATAATCAAAAAATATAAGTTAACAAAATATCAGAATAGTAATCCTAATACACTAAGCAATTACTTAAAAATAAAATTATCACTAGTCCTATCTTTTTTATATAAACCAACACTTTTATTATTAGATGATATTTTTAATAATTTGTCAAAGTCAGAAAAAGAAGACCTAAAAGAAATTATCACTACGTATAAAAAAGAGAATAAAATATCCATAATAATGACTTGTTCTAACCTAGAAGATAGTCTATTCAGTGACATTTTATACATAATAAAAGATAATGAGATAGTTTTATCAGGACCACCAATGGAAGTATTACAAAATGATAATATAATTAATAAAACTGGATTAGAACTACCATTTATGATAGACTTATCAGTAAAATTACGTGATTATGATTTAATTCAAACTATAGAAACAGATATGGATAGGTTGGTGAATATTTTATGGAGATAAGATATACAATTAATCCAGATTGCATTTTTACAATTACAAATAGTGAAATAATAGGAATTGCAACAGCAAACCACCAAGACATAATAAATTATCTTTCTCTAAGTGCCAAAGAAAAAATAGAAGTTCTAGTCGATAATAAAAAACTCTCATTAGATGAATTAGAGTCGCTAAAAAGAAAAACTGCTATTATAACTGAAAAATTTTTTTTACCATTTACAGAAACAGTAGAAGATTATATGGATTATATCATAAAAAAAGAAATATTAGCTATGAAAAATCCCATTAAGAAAAAAGAAGACTCACTAAAAATAGTTGGCTTAACACCAGTATATTTACAAAGAAAAATAGCAACACTTTCAAAATCAGAAATATTTCAAGTACAATTAGCTGTAGCACTACTTTCAAATCCGAGTATTTTAGTTTTTGATAATCCCTTTACATATTTAGATCTTCATCAAGAAAAGGAACTTATAACTCTTCTTCAAAGATTAAAAGATCAGTATAAAAAAATAATAATTATTATCGAAGATGATTCAAATAAATTATACAAATACACTAATAAAATGTTATTTATAAAAAATAATCAAATAATTTTATCATCTCCAACAAATGAAGCTTACACCAGAGTAGATTTTTTAAAACGTCATAGATTCTCTATTCCAAGTATCATAGAATTAACCTATAAAGCCAAAAAAGAAAAAGGAGCTAAAATAATTTATCATAAAGACATTAGAGATTTAATTAAAGACATATATAAACATGTTTAAGGAGGTATTATGAGATTTTTATTAAAATTTTCCTATGATGGAACTAATTATTCTGGATTTCAAAGTCAACCAGGACTAAACACAATAGAATACCAATTAGAACAAGCTCTAACGAAGATAAATAATGGTGTTAAAACAACAATTTGTGCAACCGGTAGAACAGATAAGGGAGTTCATGCTTTATCTCAATATGCTCATACTGATTTATCAATTTCTATAACCGAAGAAAAACTAAAAAGAGCACTAAATAGTAATTTACCAGATGATATACATATAATAAGTACTAAGATTGTACCAAATGATTTTCACGCTAGGTATAATGTTAAGGGAAAAGAATATAAATATTACATAAATCTTGGTGAATATAATCCATTAGAAAGAAATTACGTATTTCAATATAATTACAAATTAGATGTAGAAAGTATGAAAAAAGCTATAAAATACTTTATCGGAACACATGACTATAGAGCTTTTGTAACAGAAAATAAAGATAAAGAAAACTGTGTTAGAACCATCGATAGGGCCACTATAGAATCAAAAGATGATAAACTAATTATTACTTTTCATGGGAATGGTTTTTTGAGATATCAAGTCAGAAATATGGTAGGTTTATTAATAAGAGTAGGTGAAAATAAAATATCCCCAGAAGCTGTGGAAAAAATATTAGAAAGTAAAGATCGCACTAAATCAGGTAAAACAGCAAAGGCTGTTGGACTATATCTAACAAGTGTAGAATATTAAAAATGTTGTAATTTAACGAAAAATATGTTACAATAAGACCCATTCAACTTAACAAAGGGAATAAATTGGGTGATATTTATGGCGGATGAGAAAAATAAAGAAGATTACACTAAAAAGATAAAACTTTGTAAAAGACTAGGAGCTGAAAGGTTTCAAAAAATAGTTTTTGCTGTTGAAAAAATTAAGTTCAAGGTTATAAAGAAATGCTTTCCAAATTACTTGAAAAATTATGAGGCCTATTGTGACAAAAGGTGTAAGAAAGATTTGAAAAAGGCACGTAATGAAAAAGAAAGAGAAGCTATAATTACACATTACAGAGAACAAAAACTATTAAACAGGAAAGAAATAAATACTGAAAAGAATAGAAACTATCATCTTGATAATATAAGGCCAACAGATACCATGAGATATCTTGAGTGGAATAAAAAAATTCATCAGAAAGCTCTAATAAGAGATATCGTTTTATTACCAGTTTTTACAGGCCTAGCCTTAGCTGGCCTTGAGGTATTTATTCCATTAATTATTGGGAATTTATTATCCTCATATATAAATTTCCAATGTGTAAATCTTCAAAACTACAACATATGTCGTTTTAAGAAACATGAAGTTACTCTAAATAAAATGGAAAAGAGAAAGGTAGCACAAAGAAAAGAATCATTTTCAGAAGCTGCAGAAGTAATAGATCAGGCTGTAAAAGAAACTTCAAAAACAACACCTGAAATTCCTAGTATAGATGAAGTAATTGCAAGAGTAGAAAATAAAGAACAACTAATTCAGTTTAAAAATATGATAATGCAAGCACAAAAAGAACGTGGCACACAACAAAAGTACCAAAAAAGTAAAGGAGAGATAAAATGGTAATAGATGTAAATGCGACAAGCACAGTCCTAGGATATGACCTACCAGCAGGTGTAACAAGTACAATATTATTTGATGATAAAAAAAGTGATGATAAAAAAAGTCATATGCTACTTGGAAGTACGCTTGCTGTTGGTGCTAGTGCTACAATTCAGTCAATTGCTCAACAAGCTGTTTTAGCAACGGCTGATGAATACGTTGCTTCGCTAAGTGATGATGAATTGGCATATGCCTGTGAATTATTAGAGGCCAAAGAAAAAGAATTAAATATTAACGGTTACATCATTGAAGAGGAATCTACTAAACCATTACAAGAAGCAATATCTAGTCAAAATACAAAAACCCTTTAAACTGTTCTAAAATATGAAAAAAGTATTGATTTTTAATACTTTTTTTAGTATAATTAACATCGGTACATTCGAATATCCCCACATAAATTAAGTCCTGGGAAAACTTAATTTAAGTAAAAGGAGAAAAATATGACAAGTTATATGCAAAAAAAAGAAACTGTAAATCGTAAATGGTATGTAATCGACGCTGAAGGAAAATCTTTAGGTAGAGTTGCTTCACTAGCAGCTACTTACTTACGTGGTAAACATAAACCAACTTATACTCCTCATATTGATTGCGGAGACAATATTATCATAATCAATGCAGAAAAAGTAAATCTAACTGGTAATAAATTAGAAAACAAAATGTACTATAACCATTCAATGTATACTGGTGGTTTAAGAGAAAGAACTGCAAAAGTTATGAGAGAACAATATCCAGTTGAGATGATGGAAAGAGCTGTAAAAGGTATGCTTCCTCACAATAGACTAGGTAGAGAAATGGCAAAGAAATTATTCGTATATGCCGGAAGCGAACACAAACAAATGGCACAAAAACCAGAAGTGCTAGAAGTTAAATAGGAGGGTTTAAGTTATGGCAAAAGAAAAGAAAAATATCTATACTGGAACTGGACATAGAAAGACTAGTGTTGCTCGTGTTACACTAACTCCAGGAAAAGGAAAAATTACAATCAATGGACAAGACGTTCATGACTATTTACCTTTCGAAGTATTAGTAATGGATTTATGTCAACCATTAGATATCACAAACACAAGAGAAATGTTCGATGTTGATGCTAAAGTAAAAGGCGGAGGTTTCCAAGGACAAACAGGAGCAATCCGTTTAGGAATCACTAGAGCTTTATTAGATTACGATAAAACTACTCCAGCTGATTCTGAAAATAGCTTTAGAAAAGTTCTAAAAGCTGCTGGATTCATTACAAGAGATTCTCGTAAGAAAGAACGTAAGAAACCAGGATTAAAGAAAGCACGTCGTGCACCACAATTCTCAAAACGTTAATTACAAACAGTTTCATTTCAAAGGCTTTGTATTCAAAGCCTTTTTTTGTGACAAATTTTAAGAATATGCATATAATACCATAGAGGAGGTAAGAATGCTAAATTTAGAATATTTACAACAATCATTAATAATTGCCATGGCTTTAAGTACTATAACATGTGCCTTTGTTCAAAAAACAAAATGCTGTTTTAAAACAGGAAAACATCTAACTTTATATTCATTACTTGTTAATATATCAGTTGGAATAGTATTTTGTATGACATTTACCAGTATCGATTTTCCTACTAGTCTATGGACCGGAATGTTTTCCTTTATTGGAGCAGATACAATTTATAAAACTCTAGAAGGTAAAATAGCCTCTTATTCAGATATAACCAGTAAAAAAGGTTTATATATATCAAATGACAATTTAATTAATAAGGAGGAGGGAATCTAATGGAAAAACCTTTATATCCTTTTAAAAACATGAGAATAACACAAGGGTATAATGAAGGAACACATATAGATAGTTATGCAATAGATGATGCCGGAAAAGATACTGGCATAAGTAAAATAAGAGCACCATACACAGGTATAATAAAAAAAATATATAAAGATGATGCCAATGAAGTATGGTTAGAAAGCATAGATAAAGTAGAATACCCGGATGGCACAAAAGACTATTTAACAATGATGTTTGCTCATTCAAATGATATCAGTAATTTGTTCGTAGGAAAGAAAATAGCACAAAACGAAGAATTCTATAGTGAAGGAACAAAAGGCTATGCAACAGGTAATCACTGCCATTTCGAATGTGGAAAAGGTAAGTTTACAGGCTCTGGATGGCATAAGAATTCCCAAGGCTATTATTCGATAAATAATGGAAAAAAACCAGAAGAGTGTTTATGGCTAGATAAAGATGTAAATGTAATCAACAATTATAACTATAACTTTAAAACTATCCCTGAAGAAAAAACAGTAGAACCATCAAATCCTACACCAATTGAAAAAGAACCAACGAAAACAGAAGAAGAACCAAAACAAATATTTGTCTGTCCCAAGAGCGATTTATATGGAATCTACCTTAAAGCCGGACAAAAATTATACTTAAAATAAAAAATGAAGTGTAAAACTTCATTTTTTTATCCTAATGCAACATCTAAAATCATCATAATTGAAAAGCCAATCAACGTAAATAATGTCATCAAATCTTTTTTTTCATTAGACTGACTTTCTGGTATTAGTTCAACAACAACTACATAAATCATAGCCCCAGCTGCAAAAGCAAGTAAAAATGGTAATAGTGTTTGAATTTTTAATACTAGAATAGCTCCAATAACTGCCGAAATAGGTTCGACAACACCACTCAATTGTCCCAAAAAGAATGCTTTGCCTCTACTCATGCCTTCTCGTCTTAATGGCAAACTAACAGCACTACCTTCGGGAAAGTTTTGAATACCAATACCAACAGCTAATGTAACCGCAGCAGCTAATGTTGCTCCATCTATACCATATACTAATGAGCCAAATGCAACACCAACAACTAAACCTTCAGGGATGTTATGCAAAGTTATTGAAAATATTAATAGCAAACATCTTTTAGCCCTGTTTCCAACCTCACTCCTATTTTTAGAAAAATAACTAAATATTTTATCTCCAATAAAAAGAAGTAAACCACCCAACATAAATCCAATGAAAGCAACTAACCATGCATTCATATTCAAGTTATTTGCCATATCAATAGCTGGACTTAGTAAAGACCAAAAAGATGCAGAAATCATAACTCCAGCTGAAAAGCCCAGTAATGCATCCATGATGCTTTTTCTAACTTCTTTAAAAAAGAAAACTATTGAAGCACCAAGTATTGTAACACCCCATGTAAACAATGTTGCAATCAAGGCCTGTGTAACATAAGACAAATTTGAAAACCATAAAAACATTTCTATTCACCAATATAATCTATGACAATAATAAAAATATGCTTAGGCGTAAAACCAAAAACAATTGTTATTCTAAAAATAATGTGTTAGTATATTAAGAAAAAGTTTAGAAGGTGCAAAAATGACAGAATATGAACGCCTAGAGACAAAAATAGAAAGTTATTTAAAAAGAACAGATATAAAACCTACAGAGACCACAATAAGTATCTATGATTTATATAAAGCTCTAGAAGATAAATTCAAAGAATTAAGAGAAGTGCAATTGAGTAGTAAATTAATTGAAAAGATAAATAAAGATAACACAAGTATTAAAACAACTGGAAAAATATTTAAAGAAACAGAAGTTGTCTACACTAAAATACTTGATAATATTCTTGCCACAACAACGAAAAACACCTCTAAAATAACATTTTTCTATGGTTTAGGCACTCATCCAGAAACTTTTACAATCTTGAAAGACTTTAATGACAGTGATATATATTTCTCAGAGGATACAAAGCCAGATAAAGAATTTATAACTAAATATTATAATGATATTATGTATATATTTGATACATTAGAGACATTTGCTAAGATGACAAAGGAAGATATTGGTATAACCAATGAGAATAATAACTTAAAACCGTTAATATTTAGTGATGGGTTCCTAACATTAACAATCAAATATGATTTGACAGGAAAAGTAAGTACAAACATTTCCATAAATAAAACAGAAGATGTAAAAGCCATCTATAAAAGAAACTGGTACACTAGAAAAAGTTTATCAGAAATAGTTTCCGAAAATAGTGATGAGATACTAAAAAAAATACCTATAAATATAAAAGACTTAAATTCAAAATGTCAAAGTCTTTTAAACGAATACACGAATAAATAATATATTTAATCTTTATTTAATAAAAATATTTAAAATTATATTGAGGGATGATTATATGAAAATACTAATTGTTGAAGATGAAGATTATTTTAATATTGATTTTAATGAATATAAATTATATGTAAATGGAAAAAACATAAATGGATAATTGTCAAATAGTGTGTGTGAACACAAATAAGTGATAATTATTTATATAGTCAATGCAACTATGCATTGGCTATTTTTTTAATTTTAATTAGACCTTTGCATATCATTATTCTGGCTTTAAACCTTTTAAAAAATCTAAAGCCAAATGCCATTCTTTTAATTACTTTGATAACTTTGTTAGTAACTTTGTCAGTTAAAATATGAATATTTTTATCTTTAATATTTAATAAATTTAATATATAATTATTTGTAGACATGAAAATCAACCTTTCTTAGTGTAGTTTTGTCACTTAGATTATATCAAAGGTCCATGTCTTTTTTTTATAAATAAAAATAGTATTAGTGAATACTCACCAACACTATTTATAATACAACCATAAGAAGGAAATCTTATTTGTTTTTTTATAAAGTAAAATAACATATACTTACATAGGTGAAAATATGTTAAAAAATAAAATTAGAACTATTGTTATAATAACTCTTATTCTTCTTATACTATCGGCACAAGTTATTTCTGCTAAAACTCTGTCTCTATCAGGAATAACTATAACTGTTGATGCCGGACATGGTGGAAGAGATCCAGGAACAACATATGGAAAAATATATGAAAAGGACATTAATCTTGAAATAGCAAAAAAATTGGAACAAGAACTAACTAAAAATGGAGCAACTGTATACATGACAAGAACTGCAGATGTAGATCTCTCTTCGATATACGATTCAAAAAAGAAAAGAGGAGATTTATATAGACGCCTTCTTCTTATAAAAAAGAACAATAGTGACTTATACATTTCTATTCATATTAACTGGTATAATAATCCCTCATATAAAGGAGCAGAAGTACTATATAATCCAATAAATGAAAACAATAAAATTTTAGCCGAATGTATTATGAAAGAATTTCAAAATGAACTCAATAGCAATAGAACTGTTAAAAAAACAGATTTATACATGTATAGAAATACAACAGTGCCAGGAGTACTAGTTGAAACTGGTTATTTATCAAACTATTCTGAAAGAACACGATTGCTTAATCCAGACTATCAAGAAAAACTAAGTAAAACTATAACAGCTGGTATTAAATCCTATTTAAAAGAAGTAAATACCTTTAAACATCTCTAGTTAAATAAATCCATAAACTACAAAAAACACCAGAATAAAACTAATTATCTATTGTAAAAAACTAGAATTCAAGCTATAATTAGCATAGAGTAAAAGAATAAGCGGGTGATTTCTAGTGATAGTTCGATTGATCAAAAAAACTAAAATATACAACTTTACACTACCAACTAAAGTAGCCGGAAACTATTGGATAACCGATAATGACTATCTAGGAAACACTAGAAATCTAATTAACGTCGAAGAATTTGATGGAAATTGGAAAATAAAAAGTGACTTTGAAACTAAAATAATGCTTGGTGAAAAAGAAATAGAATCAGCTATATTAAGTGAATACAGCCTTTTTTTCTTAAAAATAAATACAGACAATGAATATGTGATTCTATACTGTTCACCATCTATAGAAAAAAACATTGAAAGGTTACGTGTAAAAGGAGATTGTGAATTAATAATAGGAAATGACGCACAGACAAACATATCATATAATTATCCGTTAATTTCACGCCAACAGTCTAGATTAATTTATAGTAAAGGAAGCTGGTTAATTCAAGATTTAAATAGTAAATATGGAACATATGCTAATAATGTTGCGGTCACATCTCAACCATTGGAATATGGAGATATAATTTTTATTATGGGTCTTAAAATTATAGTTCTAAAAGATTCAATTATTATTAATAGAATTAGTAATTTAGTAAACTATGATCAACGCCTTCTAGAACCAGACCATCCATGGGTCCAAACACAAACTGAAATGGATAATCCAGATGAAGAAAATGTTGAGTTTTACAAAGAAGATGATTTTTTCTATCGAGCTCCAAGATTTAAAACAAAGATAGAGCCAATAAATGTTAATATAGATAGTCCACCAGGTAAACAGGCAGAGGATAAAACACCTTTGATTTATACGGTTGGGCCAATGCTAACAATGTCAATGATGTCAGCAACCACTGGTATAACAGCTTTGCAAGGATTAATTGATGGCTCAAAAGATTTTAAAGCTGTAGCTCCATCACTAATTACAGCGACTGTTATGATGGCAACTATGATATTATGGCCAAGTTTGACAAAAATATATCAAAAAAAGCAAAGTATTAAGCGTGAAGAAACAAGACAACAAATGTATACACAATATGTAAATTCAAAACGTGAAGAAATTCAAAATGCTATGAAAATTCAACGACAAATATTAGTCGATAATTATTTACCATTACAAGAAACAAAAGATATCATTTATAACAAAAAAAGAAATTTATGGGAAAGAGAAATTGATCAAGCTGATTTCCTAGATTTACGACTTGGAATAGGTTCAACTGAATTAGCTGGAACTATTAATTTTCCACAAGAACATTTTTCACTTGATTCCGATAACCTTCTTCAGGAAGTATATAAGTTAGGTGCCGAATCAAGAACACTAGAAAATGTTCCTATCTCAATATCGTTTGTCGAGAAAAATATTTCTGCTATAATTGGAACAGCTAGCAACAAGCAACAATTTATAGAAGGTCTAATACTTCAAATGATTACTTATCATAGTTATGAGGATTTAAAAATTGTTCTTATGACGAATGAAAAAAATGCCAGCAAATGGGATTATTTAAAAGTATGTCCACACTGTTGGAGTAATGATAAAACAATTCGTTATTTCGCTAAAAATTTAGATGAAGCCAAAGAAATATCACTTGCCTTAGAGCAAGAGTTACAATCAAGAAAATATAAAGATACAAATGGAACAAGAGAACTAAATGATGCTGACTACAAGAAATATAAACCATACTACGTAATAATTACTGATGATTTTAAATCAGTACGTGATGTAGAACTAGTAAAAGATGTGGCTGGAATGCCAATAAATGTCGGCTTTAGCTTAATTGTTATAAGTCCAAGACTTGTAAATCTACCAAATGAATGTAAAACATTTATAAGTATTGGCGATAAAAAGTCAGGTGTATTTGAAAATGAATTAGTTTCTAATAAGCAAAAAGAATTTGATGCTGATGTTGATCAAACTTTAAATATGTATGAATGCTGCAAAATATTAGCTAATATTCCAATCGATATAGCCAAAGAAAATCAAGTTTTACCATTAAGTCTAACTTTCTTGGAAATGTATAATGTTGGTATGATCGAGCAACTAAATATTCTAAATAGATGGAAGTCAAATGATCCAACCAAAACACTTCAAACGCCAGTTGGCGTTGATAAAGCCGGTGAATTATTTAAATTGGACTTACATGAAAAAGCTCATGGTCCACATGGCCTAATAGCTGGTATGACTGGTTCCGGTAAATCTGAATTCATTATTACATACATCTTATCAATGGCTCTAAATTACCATCCATATGAAGTGTCCTTTGTACTTATCGATTATAAAGGTGGTGGACTTGCTGGTGTATTCCAAAATAAAGAAAGCGGTATGAAATTACCTCACTTAGCTGGAACAATCACCAACCTAGATACAGTTGAAATGAACCGTTCACTTGCCTCTATTCAAAGTGAACTTCGTAAAAGACAAAGAATGTTTAACGAAGCACGTGATAAATTAGACGAAAGTACTATTGATATTTATAAATATCAAGCACTATATCGTAAAGGATTAGTAGATAGACCAATTTCACATCTATTTATTATATCCGATGAGTTTGCTGAATTAAAAGATCAGCGTCCTGAATTTATGGAACAACTAATTTCAACAGCTCGTATTGGACGTTCTTTAGGTGTCCATCTTATTCTAGCAACACAAAAACCAGCAGGAGTTGTTAATGATCAAATCTGGTCAAACTCAAAATTCCGTGTTTGTTTAAAAGTTCAAGATAAGTCAGATAGTATGGATATGATTAAATGTCCAGATGCTGCCTCATTAAAAAATCCAGGTCGCTTCTATCTTCAAGTCGGTTATAATGAATTATTTGCTCAAGGACAAGCTGCTTGGGCTGGTGCTCAATACTATCCAGCTGAAAAGAGAAAGAAGAAAGTTGACCAAAGTATTACCTTTATAGATGATACTGGAAATAATATCAAAAGTTTAGACAATAAGCAAAATGAAGTTCAAGTTGCATCCAAAGGTGAAGAAATAACTAACATCATTAAATATATAGTTGAAGAGGCAAGACAAGAATCTGTTAGCATTCCACAACTATGGCTAGATAGAATTCCAAATGATATTTACATAGAAGATCTAAAGAGAAAATACAATTATGTTAGCAAAAAGAATAGTATCAATCCAATCATTGGTGAATATGATGACCCAGATAACCAAAGACAAAATATTTTAACCTTGCCATTATCAACAGATGGAAATGCTCTTATCTTTGGCTCAACTGGTTCAGGTAAAGAATTAATGTTATCATCTATAATTTATTCTTCAATAACAACCCATGATTCTTCAGAAGTAAATTTCTATTTACTGGATTTTGGTGCTGAAACTTTAACTATGTTCAAAAATGCTCCACATGTTGGTGAAGTATTACTATCATCAGAAACAGAAAAAATAGGAAATTTATTTAAAATGATTAATCAGATTATGGAAGACCGTAAAAAAATATTTGTTGACTACAATGGTTCATATGACTTTTATATAAATCACGGTGGCAAACAAATACCATTAATCGTTGTTGTTATAAACAATATTGAAGGATTTATGGAACTATATCCAGATTATGAAGATATTCTAGGTCAATTAACAAGAGAATGTTTAAAATATGGTATTGTCTTCATTTTAAGTACCAATGGACCTAATACCATAAGATATCGTCTACGTCAAAACTTTGCTCAAAATATTGCTCTTCAATTTAATGACCCATCAGATTATGCCAGTGTCTTACCTGGTGTTCGCCGTAAAGAACCATCAAAAGGTTATGGACGTGGTTTAGTTAATTTAGATGGTATATTTGAATTCCAAACAGCCTATCCATTTAAAGAAGAAAAAATGATTGACTATATCAAAGTTATTTGTAATAAATTAAATTCAATTTGTGAATATAAAGCTAAAAGAGTACCAATACTACCAGAAGTTGTTACAATCGATGATATAATTCCATACTTACGTGGTGTATTATCAATCCCAGTTGGAATTGAAAAAGAAACTTTAGCAACAGCAACAATTAGTCTTAAAAATGGTATTTACAATATTACTGGAGAAGATATTACATCTGAGCAAAATTTTATTAGTACCTTAACACAAATGATTTTAAAAATTCCGAATAGTAAGTGTTTAGTACTAGATGCTTTAAGTATATTGAGTGATAATCCACCAAAGAACATTATTTATGACAAAGGAAATTGTTTAACAGGAATTGAAGAAATATCAAATGCTTTAAAAGAAAAACAAAGTAACAATACAGAAGATCCAATTGTTGTTATTACTACGGGAATTAGTCAATTATTATCAAAACTAGAAGCAACTAAAAAGTCCGAAGTTATAACAACTATTACAGAATCCATTAAACTAGGTACAATTAAGTTTATCTTTGTAGAAACAATTGATAACATAAAATCTCTTAATTATGAAACTTGGTATAAAGCTAATGTTGATTTATCAGAAGCAATTTGGCTTGGAAACGGAATAGGAAATCAATTTACAATTAAAGTAACAACAAACTCACGCATTTTAAGAACTGAATTAGAACCAAGTTTTGGTTATGTTGTTAATAAAGGAAAAGCTGCTGTTGTTAAATTCCTTTCTAATGAATAGGAGGTATTTATGAATAGAAATAAAATATTAATATGTTTATATATTCCCTTAATTGAAAAATCATATGACTTATTTATACCTATAAATAAAAAAATTGGTACTATTAAAAAGTTAATAGAAGAAGGACTTATCGAAATAACTGAAAATGATTATGTAATAAGTCCTGAGACTAACTTTTATAGTAAAGAAACAGGTCAAGCCTATGATGTTAATAAAACTGTAAAAGATACAGATTTAAAGAATGGCTCAAGAGTAATTCTTGTTTAGGAGGTACTTATGACAGAATATGAACAATATGTAAATGCTGTTAATAAAATATATGGCTATCTTGAGGTAATGAAAAAAGTTTGGACTGATCAAGATAATATAAGTTATTTGGATAACCTAGAAAGTTATAAACAAATAGTTATTAATAATGCCAATCTTTTCAGTCAAACAAATCAAGTAGTTCAATCAGGGATGGAGGCGTTAGGAGATGACTAATGAATCTATAAATGTTGAACAAGTAGCTAACGAACTAAGAGAAAATGCCAATATTATAAGAAACATAAGTAAAGATAAAAATGCCTCTCAGCTTTTAGAATTTGTTGAAGCCGTAGAAGACTATGCTAAATATATAGATAGTATTGTAGAATTAGAAAAAGCAGCTGATAAAGCTTTACAAGGTTTAATCGATTCAAAAAAATAGAACTTTCATCATTATGAAAGTTCTTTTATATATCTATTTAAAGTAACTTTAGGAAAATAATATTTTAATATATTAGCAAAGTCACATCCGTTTTTAGCAATTTCATTGGATCCATAAATACTAAGTCCTAAGAAATAACCAAATCCTCTACAAATAAATCTAATATAATCTTTATTGACAATAATATTAATAGCCCTAGATTTTAAATTTAACATTTTAACTATATCTTCACCAATAAATATAGAATCATCTATCTGTAACTTTTCAACAAAACCATTTTTGTCAACAGAAATAGCTTTAATAACACTATCACTTGTAATATTACTTTTAAGTACTTTACTAAGTTCTCTATAAGTATAATCACGAATATTAACATAAAAAGGAGAAGCCATATCCCAAATACTAGAAACACTACTTAAATATGCATATTGAGAAGATTCTATAGTTTTTCCATAATTAGAATAATGACTAAAAGGCAGAATATAATATTGATTATAAGTTAAAAATAGGCAATCTGTATCCTTAACAGCTATTTCTAATTTATTTTCTATATCATCAAATTCACTAAACCAAGATAATTTATAATATGATAAAGGTCTATAATTAATAAATTCATTAAAAGCGAGTATCTTTCTTTTTTCACTCATTTCTCTAAATGCATAAGTCCTGTATAAAACCGCTAAAGCCTTTAAAGTCTCTAATTCTATTCCAGCATAATAAACACCCGCTAAGCATCCTTTTAAATATTCTTTTAAAGTAATCTCAATAGTAGCTTCATTTTCTAATTTAACAGTAACCATATAATAATCATTAGAATAATATAACTCTTCTTTTAAAGTCTCAATTTCCACATCCTTACTACCAATATCCAAACTTTTAACAACAATACCATCTATAACTAAATAAACTTTATTCCCATTATATTGAATATTATTATTTTTAACAAAATTTTTAGTTCTTCTAGTAATTTCCTTATCAGAAGAATTAGCTCCAATTTCTTTAGAAAATTCGTAATTCATAGTTAAATATAAGTATAAAACATCTTCAATCCCATTATTTCTAATTTCATATTTATAAAACATAATATCACCTAAAATTAGTATGTAAATATTATGTTTAAATATACAAAAAGAACTTAAAATTCAAAATATTTAAGTTCTTTTTCTAGAAGGCAATTAAGACCAGTAATATAACTGTTATTATTAAATACCTTTTCCAAATCAATTTCTTTACCAGTTATATAATCAAAACTGGCACATACTATCACTTTTGCTAACTTAAGTGAACGCAAGTACAAATCCAAAAAGCTTTCAGTACTAGTCATATCATATGTAGTTGGATTTCTCCAAATCTTATGGTTTTCATTTAAGAAGTTATGTCTATCCTGTATTGGATAATGATAACTAATAGCTTCAAATCTAAATGTTTTTTTACTAGTAAATGTATCAGCTAATTTATAAAAGAATTTTTTTACCCCAAACTGATCTTGTCTAAAAACAACAATTGCTCTTTTCATTTGTTTAAGTGATTTACTATATATTTTACTCATATTTTTAAATTCAAATGTTTGTTCAAAGACTTTATCTAAAGTATCATCTAATTCTTTAGAAAAAACCTTTGTATAAAGACAAAATTTACCTATTTTGAACTTATATGGATTTATATTTTCTCTTCTTCTAATCATATCATTATCTAAAAATGTTTCCATAAAAGCATGAACATTATTATATTTATAAGTAGATTTATCATTTTTATTAAAATATCCTGTTTTATAAAAAATGTATGGATGTATAGTAGAATCCAAAACGTAATGACAAATTGCTCCAACAAGGAATGAACATACATCACTATCGTTAATATAGTTATTTTCTTTAATATAATTAATTAGGTTAATAAAGAATTCTTGTGTCTTATTAGTATGAAAATATTTTTGAAAACTTCGTACTTTCTTTCCAGGCAAAATATTAAATAGGTTATAAAACATCAAGGCATCAGTACTTTGACCAAATGTTCTAAGTCTTTCAACATTTAATTTGCTTTTTATTGTATTTGGTAAAATATCATAAACGTCTTGACTAAAATAAGCATGTACTACCGTAGCTGGCATAAACGAACCCTCCTCAACATATAGTATATTATATGCATTCCCCTGTTTAAACTGTTTTAATTATAACATATAATTTTAAAATTTTCATATTTTTACCACACTTTCTAAACAATGTTATGGTATAATCAATAATAGGTGAGATTATGATAGAGAAACAGTTTAAGACATTAGATGAACAAATTCAAATATTCAAACATAAAGGACTAGTAATTAAAGATGAAAGATATGCTAAAGAAGTCCTATTACGCGAAAACTATTTCTTTATAAATGGATATCGTCATCTATTCTACAAATCCCAAACAGAAAAGGTATTTATACCTGGGACTACATTTGAAGAATTATATAGCTTATTTTTATTTGACCGTTCTTTTAGAAATGTTTTATTCAAATACTTATTAGTAATTGAAAACAATTTAAAGTCTATATCTTCATATCAACTATCTAAAAAATATGGTTATAAAGAAAAAGACTATTTAAGGGCCAAGAATTTTACCCAGATTCCTGAGCGTCAACGTCAAGTAAATGACCTTATAAAGAAGATGAAAAGACAAATAAGAATAAACGGTTCGCAACATAGTGCTACATCGCATTATGTTTCAAATTATGGCTATATACCAATGTGGATTTTAGTAAAAGTATTATCGTTCGGCGTTGTTAGTGAAATGGTATCAATCTTAAAACCAGAAGACCAGCGAGATATCAGCAACATTTATGGCATAGATACAGATGATTTTATTGGCTATTTACCTATTTTAGCCAATTATCGAAATCTTTGTGCCCATGAAGATATACTATATGAAAATAGAACCCAAAAGCAAATAGATAATACTATATATCATCAATTGTTAAACATACCGAAAGAAGATGGCGAATATATTTATGGAAAGAATGATTTGTTTGCTCTAATAATCATAATGAAACAAATGCTACTTGCTGAAGACTTTAAAAACATGACTTTGGAACTTGATAATATTATAGAAACTCTAAATTATAATCTAACCAGTATTAAAATAGATAAAATATTAAATCAGATGGGCTTTCCACTAAACTGGAAAGAATTAGCCAAAATAGAAAGGCCGGTATATGATGAAGGAAAATAATCAAAATGTAAAATTAGTACCTTTAATTATATTTTCTTTTGTAATTGGAGGTATAGTTACTTTAGCCATCTTAAAATGGACTCCAATATTAGATCAAATAATGGGTAATAGGAATACCGTTATAACTAAAAATGGCACCCAAGTATATGAAAAGTCATCTTTAGCTGCATCTGTTGAAAAAATATATGATGCTGTTGTAGTTGTTCAAGGTTATGAAAATGACCAGTTAGCCTCAACTGGAACTGGTTTTGTATATAAAACTGACGACAAATATGGTTATTTACTAACTAATCAACATGTAATTTCAAATTATGATAAGGTAACTGTTGTATTAACAAATGATCAGGAAGTTGAAACAAAAGTTTTAGGTAGTGATGAATACTTAGATTTAGCAGTTTTACGTATTCCTAAAGAAAACGTTTTACAAGTTGCTACTATTGCAAGCAGTGAAGATATGCATACTGGAGATACAGTATTTACTGTTGGTTCGCCACTAGGCTCTGATTATCGTGGAAGTGTTACTTCTGGAATATTATCAGGAAAAGATAGAATGGTATCAGTAAATGTTTCAAATTCCCGTGGAAATGATTGGGTTATGAGAGTATTACAAATAGATGCTTCAATTAACCCAGGTAACTCTGGAGGACCATTATTAAATGTAAATGGTGAAGTAATTGGAATCTGTTCCATGAAATTGGTTGATGATGATATTGAAGGAATGGGATTTGCTATTCCAATTGAGTATGCTATGAATCATGCTGAATCCCTTGAAACAGGAAAGAAGATTGAATGGCCAGTTCTAGGTATTAGAATGACCAATGTAACAGATACTGCTACATTAAGACAATATGGTGTAAATGTTGATAAAAACATAACATCAGGTGCTGTAATCGTAGAAACAGTAAAAAACTCTGCTGCTGATAAAGCAGGCCTTAAAAAAGGCGACGTTATTACAAAACTAAATAATAACAAAATAAAAGACCATGCTTATTTAAGATATGAATTATATCAACATCAAGCAGGAGACACAATCGAAATAACCTATATAAGAGATGGCAAAGAAAATACAACTAAAGTAACATTAACAAGTGATTAAAAAGAGATGTTCATATCAGAACACCTCTTTTTTATTGACTTATTTCACTAACTTTTTTCTTTTTAATTGTAACTGCAATTATCATAGTACCAAATAAAACAACGATACCACCAAAAATATATGTACTTATAGAACCAATTGAAGCTGTATTTGGTATTTCTACATTATTTTCCATAACAACAGAAAGTATCTTTGAATTATCAACTTTGAATTTTACACATTCTTTATTAAGAACATATCCAGCTGGAGCCTTAGTCTCGCATAAAGTATAATTACCATCATCTAACGATAAATAATAAGGTTTAGTACCAGATATCCATTCCCATTTTTTACTGTCATCATCATCTTTAGTAATAACCAAACTAGCACCAGGCAATTCTTCTTTTGTTGTTGCATCAATCTTACTAATCTTAACAAGATTACTAAGTGTCATATCAACAAGAACTCGATTTACTGGAGTATATCCTAAAGCAACATTTTGGAATACTTGTTTTTTATTAACATTAAGTATTGGTTCTCCTCCGGTTTTAGTAACATAATATTCAAAGCCCTTATCAGCAATAAAAGTACCATAAACATTAATTTTGACAGATGACAAATCCATATTATCAATATCTTCACTTAAAGGAACAACTACCTTAAAAGCTCCATTCATAACACTAGTATTAGTAATCTTAGAATTGTTTTGATCAACAACATAAACACCATAATTATTAGGATCAAGAATTTCTAATGTATAGTATAGATAGTTTTCTTTATTAGAACTAGGAGAAGGAGTAATAGCTTCAGTAACAAACAAATTATTACTAATAGTATAATTTAATTTCTTATCGGCTAACACTGCCATGCTAGATGTATTAGTACTATTAACACTTTCAGCGTTTTGAACTAATTCTAAAATGTAATTTAAATAGTTGAAACCAGTAACACTTGCCGCTTTAGTAATCATTTCTTTTACAGTACTAGTTGATATAACAGTCGTACTATTTTCTAGATTAAAACTACAAGCATTAAGTCCTGATGTATTTGTATCCATACAATATGTATTAGCAAATTTATTTTCATTATCATAAATATATAACCATAAAGCAATTTGTGTAATATATTGTTTAACACCATTATCAGAAACAGCTCCATATTTACCAGTAGAGAATACTGTATTAGTAGTATTCGAAGAATTGTAACCATGATTTATGATATATAATATGCCAAGATCCTTGATATCACTCGGATTAGAATCATGTAATTCAAAAACTTCATCTGTTTCAGGAACTTTTAAATTCTTCATAAGAGAATATAAAGGCATATCCATATTGTTAATTTTATAATTACTAGCAACATTAAAAGCTTGTAAATACTGTGTATAAGTAGCATCACTACTTAACGCTGAAGAAACATAGTTTTTAACATCATTAGACCCAACAGCATAGTTTGAAGAAAAATCAGTAGTTGGAATACCAGAGTTATCAATTCCTACTTCAACTGCATAACTTCTACCAAATAAGCTAAAAGAAGTATATAAAACTGCGAAAGTAGAAATCATAACTATTAAAACATAACCTTGTACTTTAAGTACCTTTTTAAAATTCACTTATCATATCACCTCTCTATTTAAATACATTATAACAATTTTTAAAAAAAAATAATATAACTTCTATTTTATTTTTTAAAAAAATGCTATAATAACATTATGGGAGTAAGGATGAAGTATGGCAATATCTAATATTAATAACTTAACTAGTAATCTAAGTTGTTTCAATGGATACAGCGTATTTTCATCTATAGAAAAATAGAAAGGGAATCATATAGTCCCTTTTTATTGTGGTATAAGGAGGAAAAATGGAAGTAAAAACAAGTAATCTACGATTAATAGTAATGGATAATTTTGAGGAATTTGGTCGAAAAGTGGATGGTCACTTAAAACTAATGCGTCAAATAACTGATCCAAGTCAAACATTCATCGTACCGGCAAAATTAACTAGATTTGCATCTGGTGAAGGTAAGGCAGAAATAAGGGAAACCATAAGAGCAAAAGATGTTTATATCTTAACTGATGTTATGAATCATAGTTGTACATATAAAATGCAAGGTTTTGTAAATCATAAAAGTCCTGATGATCATTATCAAGATTTGAAACGTGTCATATCAGCTATGGATGGAGCTGAAGAGAATTTAAAGGTTATTATGCCCTTCCTATATGAAGGAAGACAGCATAAAAGAAAGGGAAGAGAGTCAAAGGACTGTTCTATGATGCTTCATGAACTAGAATTTCTAGGCGTTGATTCATTTATAACTTTTGATGCACATGATCCAAGTGTCAGAAATGCTCTACAAAGATGTTCATTTGATAGTATTTATCCAACGTATTCTATATTGAAAGAATTCATTGAAAAAGAAAATGTTGATTTTGATAATTTGTTAATTGTAAGTCCTGATACAGGTGCCGTAGATAGAGCTATTTGTTATGCTGAGTTATTAGGAACAGATGTTGGAATATATCATAAAAGACGTGATATGTCACGTGTTGTAAATGGTAAAAATCCAATAGTTGCTCATGAATATATGGGAGCTCCAGTAACTGGGAAAAGTGTTATTGTTGTTGATGATATGATAGCATCAGGACAGTCAATTTTAGAAGTAGCTGAACAATTAAAAAGTCGTGGAGCTGAAAAGATTTATTTGATTGCATCATTTGCTTTATTTAGTGATGGAAAAGATAGTGTAGATTCCTTTAATAAAGCTTACCAAGAAGGTATATTTACTAAATGTTACACCAGTAATTTATGTTATATGCCAGAAGAAGTAAGAAATCAAGAATGGTTAGAAGTTGGAGATTGTTCAAAGTACGTTGCTAAATTAATTGATACTTTAAATAAACATGAATCAATAAGCCCTTTATTAGATAGTAAACAAAAGATATTAGCTAAAGTTAGAGAAACAAAAGAGCGTAATTAATATTAATATATGATATAATATAATAGTAGGAGGAATAATATATGACAAGAACAGTCGGAACTGTCGTAAGAGGAATAAGGACACCAATTATAAAAGAAGGTGACAATTTAAAACAAATCGTAGTTGATTCAGTATTAAATGCTAGTAAACAAGAAAATTTTGAGTTTAATGACCGTGATATTATCGCCATAACAGAGGCTGTAGTCGGAATTAGTACTGGAAATTATGCAACAATAGATGATATCGCAACAGATGTTAAGAATAAGTTTAATAAAAGACATATTGGTCTAGTATTTCCAATTTTAAGTAGAAATCGTTTTGCTGTGTGTTTAAAAGCCTTTGCTAGAGCAATGGATAAAATAACTATGTTATTAAGTTATCCATCAGATGAGGTTGGAAATGATATTTTAGATAAAAATCGCTTAGAAGAATCTGGAATCAATCCATATTCAGATGTAATCAGTGAAAAAGAGTACACTGAAAAGTTTGGAGATTTTAAACATATATTTACCGGTGTAAATATGGTCGATTTTTACCGTAATGTTGCTAAAGAAGAAAACTGCGAAATAGAATTTGTATTCAGTAATAAACCAGAAGAAATTCTAAATTATACTAAAGAAGTTTTAGCTTGTGATATTCATACAAGATTTCAAACAAAAGAAAAACTAAGAAAAGCAGGTGCTGAAACTGTCTTAGGAATGGATGATATATTAACATCAAGCGTAAATGGTTCAGGATATAACAGTAAATATGGATTGTTGGGTTCTAATAGAGCAACAGAAGATAAAGTAAAATTATTCCCAGAGTCTGGAGAAGATTTAGTTAATGAAATTCAAGAAGAATTAAAAAAGATTACAGGAAAAACAATAGAAGTAATGGTTTATGGAGATGGAGCTTTCAAAGATCCAGTTGGAAAAATATGGGAATTAGCCGATCCTGTTGTTAGTCCTTTCTATACAAAAGGCTTAGAAGGAAGCCCAAACGAATTAAAATTAAAATACTTATCAGATAACAAATACAGTAATTTAAAAGGAGAAGAATTACAAGCTGCTATTAGAAAAGAAATAGAAGAAAAAGATAAGAATTTAAAAGGAAAAATAGAAACTCAGGGAACGACTCCAAGAAGATATACGGATTTAATTGGTTCACTTTGTGATTTAACATCTGGATCAGGTGATAAAGGAACACCAGTAGTATTTATTCAAGGATATTTTACAAATTATGCAGACTAAAAGGTAGGATAGTTCCTACCTTTATTTTTTAATAATATATTTATACAAACAAAAAACATGACCCTGACAAATCATGTTTTCGAGTTTTAAATGGAAAGCCATAAAGGAACCAAGTAATTTTACAATATTTTAAATAACCATTAGCTATTCAAAATATATACCATAAAACAATTCGAACCCAACCTTCTTAACAAATGTCAGTGTTAAGACATGGCATCCTATCAACTGTGAGTAACTCCTCTCACTACACATGTACACTTAGATCGTGATAGGATAGCAGTAAGATAAAACAAACTACACATTCCAAATGTAAGCCCCAGATTAATGGTTACTCACACATACAAGTCAATCCAGCAAATGCATTCAAAAGGCAAACTCACCAGTAAATATAAATGCCTATCAACTATTATCATATCTAAGATAATACTATACTAACATAGATAAAAATAAAATGCAATAGTTTTTTACAAAAAAATGACATTTTTCGTATTTTATATAAAAAGCTTAAGAATTTGATTAGCCAATACATATTAAGTCATTAAGTGTTGTCATGAACAAGTAACAATATTATAATAATGAAAAGCTGGTGTATTTGTATGAAAAAAAGAATTATTGCTATTGAATCAGAAAATGATTATAAAAAATTCATAAAAAAAGTCAATTTATATAAAAGCTTTCTCTTTTTTAATATTGAATTTCAATTAAGAGGAACAGAACAAAAAGAAAAAGCGTCCCAAATAATAAAGGGACTAAACATAAAAAGAAGAAATGAAAGAATTGCATATGTATACGATATGGCGTGCACCATAATAGACAATGACATTGCCGGAAAAAATATATGTGGATTTAAAAATGGTAAGTGTTATCTTCAACAGAAGAAAAATAATAATAAATGTAATGGGTGTTGCAGAATTTGTAAATATCAAAATAAAACTGGTTGCCCTACAAAAAATCTTGCTTGCAAACTATTTAATTGCTCAGAAGTAAAACAACGGTATAAAACTATTGAATATAAAGACCTAGATATACTCAAACTTTTATCGATAAAAAACAGGTTGATTATAAAGTCTGACTATTTCACAACTAGGGAAGAGGTGCTAAAAGATTTATATGCATATACATTAACCTATTCAATACTAAGAATATTATTTAGAATTATAATTGATAGTATTTCTAAAATAAAAAAATGATGTAAACACACCATAAAAGTATTATCTTTAGTAACCAAGAAAATAAAAATACATAAAATACTACAGGTGATAAATATGTATAATAGAGCAACAAAAAAAGTTGTTGTAGATGCTGGTCATGGAGGAAATGATCCTGGTGCTTTATCTGGAAGTTTAAAAGAAAAAGACTTAAACTTGCAAGCAGCACAATACATGTACAAAAGATTGCAAGAATTAGGCATACCAACAACAATAGTTAGAAATACAGATGAAACACTAGATAGAAAAGAAAGAGTACAAAGAATTTTAAATGCCTACGGTAATAGTCCAGATGTCATATTAATATCTAATCACATAAATGCGGGAGGTGCGAATGGTAAGAATGTAGGCAAAGTGTAATAGTGTCTTGTTTGCTTTAAAATAAAAGGATTTTGGCTTAATGTTAAAGTTCTTTTTTTATGAGTTAGCAACTTAAAATAGGGCATATATTATTAAATTGTTTATTATCTTTGCTATTTCTTTATTTAAAGTTATAAAAAAACGTAATAAATCGACAATTTTATAAAAAAATTACCCTGTGTCGTAATAAATTAACAAAAATATAAATAAATTACTCTATGTCGTAATAAAATGACTAAAACGAAAAGAAATTAAAGTTGCAATAAAATTACAAAATATTAAAATGTTATATTTATTATAATAAGAATAGCAAATAAAATATAAACATTTGTGATTTTAAAGGCAAAAATATACGTGCAATTTTAAAAAGGTGCTGTATAATAATATTAGATATTCGTTTGATTGGAGGAAAATATGGAAAATAATTTTAAAACAAGTGCTAGAATTGTTTTTGAGATAGGTAAAGAATCAATTGAAAATAAAATTATTGCTCTTTCGGAAATAATAAAAAACTCATATGATGCCGGTGCTACAAAATGTGATGTTATAATTCATGAGGAGGGGGAATTAATTAATTTATTCGATAGAAAAATATCATCGATTGAAATTGTTGATAATGGCATTGGCATGAACGACAATGATTTATCTAATAATTGGCTAATTATAGGCACTAACAATAAGAAGATGCTAAAAGAACAAAATTTAAAAAATAATTCAGTAAGAGTTCCTGTTGGTGAAAAAGGAATAGGAAGATTTGCAATTAATAAAATTGGCAATAAAGTAACTATAATTACAAAAAAAAATAATGAATCATGTTATTGTCTTAATATAGATTTTAATAAATTTTCAGATGATAAAATGTTAGAAGATATTAAAATGCCAATTAATTTATATAATGGAGATAAAAAAATATATACATCTTCTGGTACAAGAATAATAATTGAGGATTTGAACGAAGAATGGAATGATACTGACTTAAGGAAAGTCTATACAGAAATTTTAAAGTTGCAGTCTCCATTTAAAAATGAAAATGATAAATTCGATATTAATTTTATTTCAAATGATGAAAATATGTTTGATAATTACTTTACTATCAATGAAGTATTAGAATATAGCTTATGGCAGGCGTCTATTGATGTTGAACCAGGAACTGCTCAAGGAAAAATGATTTTTTCTTTTAAACCATATTTAGAAATGCAAGGATTTAAATCATTTACCGAATATAAAACTGTTGAATACAAATATGCTGATGAAAAATTAGAAAATATTGATATTTCTAAATATAAGATTGGCCCAATCAAAGTAAGATTGTATGCTTTTCACAGAACTCCAAAAGTACTAAAAATGCTAAATATGAAAAAAGATGTTTTAACAAATTATTTGGATGAAAATGGTGGAGTTAGAGTATATAGGAGTGGTCAACGTATATATAATTATGGTAGTAGGGATGAAGATTGGTTAGGACTAAATTTAAAGAGATTAAATAATCCAAGTAAAAATTTAAGTAAGAATATTATTATTGGAATAATTGATTTAGATGCTACTAAAAGTACAGATTTAATCGAAAAAACAAATAGGGAAGGATTTATAGAAAACGCTGCATTTATAGAATTCAAAAAAATAATTGAAACAATAGTTGATAATTTCGCATTGTTTATAGTTCCCAGCAAAAATAAAGTGAAAGAATCAATTGATAAAAATATAAAAAGAGAAAAAATTGACGACACTGTTGAAGAGTTTATATATGAAATAGAAAATATTGATTTTGTTCATGAAGATGATAAAAAAAACATTATAAAAAAATTTGGTGAAATAGCTGATGAATTTCAAAAATCAAGGAAATTATATTTATCAATTGCAAGCAGTTCAGTAGAATTTAATATGATTTTCCATGATATTGATAAACAGGTAAAATCATTATTAAATATGCTAAAAACAAAAGAAATTTCTTATGAAGATTTGAAAAAAAATATAATCAATATAAATGATTTACTGAACGCTCAAAGTGATTTAATTAGAAATAGAGACTTTTCAAAAATATCTAGTGTAAAATTAATGGAAAAATTTAAAAATTATGCACATTATAGACTTGTTGATCATAATATAACTTTAAAAGTTATAGTTGATAATTTTGATTTTATAGGAATCGAAAGCCAAATATTAAGAATTTTAATTAATTTGTTTGATAATTCCGTTTACTGGTTAGAGTTACAAAGTGACAAAGAAATTTTTGTTAAAATGCAAAAAGAAGACAAAAAAAATATTATATATTTTGCAGATAATGGTCCTGGGTTCAATGTCGATGATCCAAATATTCTTTTTTCTCCTTTTGTTAGTAAAAAGAAAAATGGATTAGGACTGGGTTTATTTATAGTAAATGAAATTGTGTCAATGCATAATGGCAAAATTGATTTTGATATAATTGATGATACTATTCCTAGTTTATACAGCGGAGTTAAATATAGAATTGAGTTGGAGGATAGGGATGGAATTAAATAAATTTACAACTGGTATAATATTTGTTGATGATATAAAAGAACAAGTGCAAAAACTAATGAATTATTGTTCTTCTAAAGGTGTAAAAACTCTATATATTAACCCTAATGATTTAGTTACTAATAATTTATATTTGGGGTATAGAATTGTATTTGTTGATTTGGCGTTTGATAATGGAGTTATTGATGTTACTAGAGTTACTAATATAATTAGAGCAATATCAGAAAATGGTGAAAAACACTTACTCATAGTTGCGTGGACTCAACATGAAGATGATATAGAAAGTTTGAAAAATAAAATAGAAGAAAAAATGCCTAATAATTTACCAATAGCAATTTTGAATGCTAAAAAATCAAAAGTGTTATATGCTGAGTCTGATGATGCATTTAATAATTTAATTTCTGATATATTTGACGAGTTTGAAGAACAAAATAAGAATTTATTTA
>ULWY01039020.1_pt1 | contig 41639 bp, 29 predicted proteins | sample 1960761 | NCBI WGS metagenome assembly ULWY01 (sample SAMEA4835824, study PRJEB28245) | human gut metagenome | biome: gut microbiome; material: fecal sample | place: Denmark | collected 2008 | reverse complement strand
AATTCCACTTCGCCCATAACAAGCCCATCAAACAATCCTTCAAAGAGATCAAGCTCTAAGGTAAGCCCCTGATTAAGCGGGATCTTATAGCGCGTTTTCGCAATCACATTGCCGTCTGCCTTGGCACAGAGTGTCCGGTAAGCATCTTCATCAATCGGAAGTTCAAATTCCTGTCTGGCTAACATACCACTGCTTTTGACAGTCAGGACATATTGGCAATCGGAGACTGCAGATGCTGCGTCGTATAAGGTTTTCTTGCGTACCCGGATCACCGGATTGGTCGTCACATATGCCTGCTCAATGCCGTAATGTGGGTATGTGTCAAGCTGATCTGGCAGTTTATGAAATATGGCAAACAGAGAGTACAAAAGTGATGTGCACCGTGTATAATATCAATCCGGGGAATAATGAGGATTTGAAGAAGCGGAGCCAGACATTGCGGGAGTATATGATATTTGTTGGATATGTAAATGAGAATCTCGCAAAGGCAAAAAAGGGCGAGAAGGATTATGAGGTTGCAATCAGAGATGCGGTGAACCGCTGTATTGCAGAAGAATAAAACACTTGAACAGATTGCGGATGAACTCGAAGAATCTGTCAAAGATATCCAGCCAATTTACGATATCGTGAAGAAACATGCTCCAGAATATGATGTGGATGTAATTACCACAGAAGTACTGGAAACACGGGAAAATAAAAAAGAATAAAACTTTAAAAAGAGGTGAAGCGGATATGAAATTTATTCGAGGTATCTACTCAGTACAGTTGATGTAAACTGTTGGCAGATTGTGCTGAGGTGAAAATAAACTTGCTAGCAGTCGTTAACTGTACTGTCCAAATGATTGAAATATAATATTAAAGGAGTACAGTTATGCGCTATATAAAAGAAATTCTAAAGAATAACAAATTATGGGTATTGGCTTACATTGGACTAGGTATATTTAATGCATTTATGGCTAATTACAAAACGGACTATTTTCAGAAGGTTATTGACGGATTGGCGGCTGGAACACTTACATTTGCAGGAGTTATAACCTACGGTCTTATTTTGCTGGTAAATTATTGTATGAATTATCTGGATAATTATCCGGAAAAGAAATTGGAGTATGGTATTTATCTGGATTTTAAGCTTTTATCGCTTAGAAAAATAAGTACAATCGATTATACGGAATATCAGAAAATAGGTACTGGAAAACTTGTTCAAAGGATTGAGAATGGCTCATCCGCAGGCAGAAATGTAGTATTCAATTTCTGGTTGCGTTTGATTCGTGATTTACTTCCTACTATTGTTTTTAGTGTATATTTTATTTGGAAGATTGATAAAAAAATTACTTACATTTTGTTTGTAGGCTATATACTTATTTTTATAATAACCAATATTTTACTAAAGTTTCTATACAAAATAAAAGAAAAGATTTTGAACAGTGAGGAGCTGTTCAATCATTTTCTGGTCAGGGGCTTTATGGAAATGCTGGTGTTCCGTATGAGCAAACAGTTTCCGAGTGAAATAAAGAAAACCCGTAGTGCAAAAGAGGATATTGTATCATCAAAAGTAAAAATGAATATGATTCATGAAGCATTTTTTACAATATTTGCGCTGCTTGTGGCAATGTTAGATATTGGTATTTTATTTTACGCATGGAAAACAAAAAATCTTACAGTGGGATCTATAGTTGCACTCATTGCGCTGATTGAAAATGCTTACACGCCGATAGCTATTTTTAATGTACTTTATGTTCAATATAAATTGGACAAGGCATCCTATAAGAGATTTGAAGAATTTTTAGATTTAAAAGATGATAATCAATTAAGAAATGGTGACGCAATTCATACGGACATTGGGGAAATATCGATAAAAAACTTATCGTTCCAATATGAAGAACGGAAAATTATTGATGATTTGAGCCTGTTCATAAAAAGGGGACAAAAAATAGCTTTTGTAGGTGAAAGTGGCTCTGGGAAATCCACGGTGATTAAGATATTACTGGGATTACTAAAATACAATCAGGGAGAAATCTACTTAGGTGATATGAAGTTAAGTGGAATTTGCCTTAATAATTTGTATGACAGAGTCAGCTACATATCGCAGGATGTTCCTGTTTTTGATGGAACAATAAAGGAAAATCTGGTATTTGAGAAGAACGTGTCAGAAGAACAAATGTTGGACGCATTGAGGGAAGTGCAATTATCTCATTTGGTTGAGAATCTTGAGGAAGGTTTAGATACTGAAATTGGAGAGAAAGGTACTTGCTTATCAGGAGGAGAAAAACAAAGACTTGCATTCGCACGCTTGTGGTTTGAAAACCCTGAACTTGTCGTTTTGGATGAAGCAACATCTGCAATGGATAATTTAACCGAGGAAAATGTAATGAAATTGGTTATGAAAAAAATGAAAGATAAAACGGTCATTGCGATTGCACATAGATTGAATTCCATTGCCGGTTTTGACAGAATTATTCTCTTTAGAGAAGGGAAGATTGTTGGACAAGGGACATTTGAAGAACTATTACATACGGATTCTTATTTTAAGGAATTGTATAATGCGAATGTGCAATAATTGTTTTTTTAGGTCGAAACTTGTAAAAATACAAAGGGGCTGTTGCTCAATGTCATTAAGTTAAGATGACAAATCAAGATCTCAGTATTAGAAAATAATACTGGGGTCTTTTTTTATAAAAAACTTGACAGGAACACAAAAATGTGTGGCCGCTCTCGCTAGAGTTTATATGCAGATTTATTGCCTGGGAACATTATTTACACAGCTCACACTGGGGTTGAATGCTTTCATTACTGCACAGGGGAATACATTTGTCAGCATGTATAATGTTGCCATAGGTGCAATTTCAAATATTCTGTTGGATGCAGTATTTATAAATGTATTTCATATGGGAGTAAGAGGTGCTGCACTGGCAACTGTAATCTCACAAGGCATATCAGCAGGATTGGTGACTTATTATCTTTGCAGAGGAAAAAGTATTCCTGTAAAAAAATGATGGATGAGCACCGCTTGTAGAAGATCTGTTTACTTTCAGTAATGAATGTGCTAATATGGTTAGCATGAACTAACTATGAAGCTTGCTAATTTGATTTGTAATTAGAATAGAAGGTAACGAATCGGAATTTGGCGAAAGGAAATGGCGATGAAAGCAGCAAGAATAGACATAGACAAAAGACTTTCGGCGGCGCTGCATGATTGGATTATGGTAGACGAATAAGTTCTTCCAAAGGAGGCAAAATGAATTACTTATTAGAAATCGTTATTTTTAATGTCATCATTTACACAATTTGCGGTATCAATATGGCAAAGAAGGGGAAGCTTGGCATGATACAGGAATACCCCAAGGTGATACAGAATCGATGCAGAGAGCTCGGATTGATTCAGGAAAGCTCCGGGAAACTTGCGAGGAAAGCAACGGTAGGAAAACTGGGACTTTTTATCGGATACATATTTTTGCAGACGGCATTGGCGTACTATATCGGCGGTGCGCGCACGTTCTTTGAAGGATGGTTTCACGGATATATTATGTGGGTAGCTGAGATGTGGTTTGATGCATTGGTCGTGGATTGTCTGTGGTTTTGCCATAGTAAGAGGATGATAATTCCGGGAACTGAGGATTTGGTGGATGCTTACCATGATTATTGGCATCATATTAAATATGCAGTGATAGGAATGTTCAGCCAGGCGGTGATTGCTTTGCCGGTAGGACTTTTGGTGATGTGGCTGTCTGCGAGATAAAGATATAATGCAAATCATGATTTATAGGAGGATAAGACTAAGATGATAATAACAATAATTGCAACGCTGATGATTATGGCAGGTTATTTTCTGCTTTTGTATAGTGTAGTTGGTTTTATTCAGGATAAGAAATTTTTCTCTTCTGCACCTAAAGAGAATCTTGCTGTGATTCCCGAAAAAAAAGAGAGATTTCGTGGCGCTCATATTATAGGCGGATTTATAGCTACTATTGCAATCCTGCTATTTATAGGAGCGATTATTCTTGGGATATGGGATGGTGTAAGAAACGATTTTAGTTTTTTGAAATTCTTTGTGCGTTTTCTGATCATGCTTTATGTCATGGAGCTTTATGATATAGTATTCTTTGATTGGGTGTTGCTCTGCCACTCAAACTTCTTTCCGCATTTTTATCCGGAACTTAAAGGTATAGTGGGACCGCATATGTTTGGCTACAACAAAAAGACACATATTATACATTTTATTATATACATACCTATTTGTGTTGCGATTGCATGGATAGGCACACTTCTTTGATGTATTAAAATAACTTCAAGTTTATAGGGCTGTTAGAGTATTGATAAAAGAGACTATTCATGACAATATCCGAAAAATCGAAAATGAAAAAGCAGAGGAAAGGGTATTGTGCCATGAAGATATATGATTGAATTATATCGACGATCAGATACAGAGAGCGGACAAGAAAGTGCGGGCATATTTGAAATAATATGTCGGTGATTTTTATAAGGTGGCGTCTACCGGCGATGTGATATATATCGGATCTGATCTGCCAAGTGAGTATTCGGGATCAGTGTGATATTCTGGATATAAAAAAAGAAACGAGCACCCCGTTGGAGCCATAAGGCTTTACTTGGCACAAAACCCATTTCTTTTATGAATAGATAATACAATACGATAGAAGAAATGTTAATCCGAATATTCGAAAATTAAAACGATGAGATGGTATTTATGTATTAAATGAGGATTCGTTGGAATTATAAAGTTCACGGAGTTTGACACCATGAACTCAAATCTTTTGTTCTCTGTACTGACAGCGAACATTATCAGTTTGTTGCTGCTTGGAACATTGCATCTGAGCGTCGAAACGATAAAATTTCTATTCTCTGTGGATATCACGCAGAAAGCGATGCGATAAATTGCATGATTTCCTGTCTGCTCATCACGCTCATCGTACTGTTGTGGAAATGCGTATCATACGTCACTTCTTTTTTCACTGCAAAAGAATCCGGTAAGGTGTAGTTCTTGGCTGTTTCTTCATCCGGGAATTCCACTTCGCCCATAACAAGCCCATCAAACAATCCTTCGAAGATATCAAGCTCTAAGGTAAGCCCCTGATTAAGCGGAATCTTATAGCGCGTTTTCGCAATCACATTGCCGTCTGCTTTGGCGCAGAGTGTCCGGTAAGCATCTTCGTCAATTGGAAGTTCAAATTCCTGTCTGGCTAACATACCACTGCTTTTGACAGTCAGGACATATTGGTAATCAGAGACTGCAGATGCTGCGTCGTATAAGGTTTTCTTGCGTACCCGGATCACCGGATTGGTCGTCACATATGCCTGCTCGATGCCGTAATGTGGATATGTGTCTAGCTGATCTGGCAGTTTATGAAATAAAAATTTGCGTTCGATTTCCATATTTTGTTCCTCCGTGTCTGGAATATCTTGAAGATTTCCACAAACTATTATATACTACATGTAATTATGGGATGGAATTGTAACATTTGTTAGATACAAATTCGTAAAACCATAACCAATCAATAATTCCTTGTAAATTATAATGTATTTTATAATAGAAGGAAAGTGGAATTTTAGAATATGAATATACATGTTTGCGGGTCGGAAATCAACCGGTTTCATGATGCGCAGGGCAAGGAGGATGCATATGAGTAAAGTAAATGTATATCTTGCAGATGGTTTTGAAGAGGTCGAAGGGCTGACCGTCGTAGATCTGCTGCTGCGCGCAGGCATCGAGACAGATATGGTATCCATTATGGGACGGAAAGAAATTACCGGTGCACGGAAGATTCCCGTGCTGGCAGATAAGCTCTTTGAAGAGCAGGACGATCCGGATGTGATCGTGCTTCCGGGCGGTATGCCGGGAACCCTGCACTTAAAGGCGCATGAAGGTCTGGCAGATCTGATCCGGAAAGCAGACAAGGAAGGAAAATTGCTTGCAGCAATCTGTGCAGCACCAACCATCTATGGAGAGATGGGACTTCTCGAAGGAAAGAATGCAACCTGCTATCCGGGCATGGAGGACAAGCTGCTTGGTGCAAACTGGCAGGAGCAGCCGGTCGTTGTCGACGGAAACTTCGTGACAAGCCGGGGCGTTGGGACAGCGATTGCATTTGCACTCACATTGGTTACAATCCTGAAGGATGAAGAAACAGCGAAGTCTTTGGCGAATAGTATAGTTTATAAATGGTAATTCCAATCGGGAGGACGTTATGTACAGATTAACGATAAAGGATATATTGGAAGCAACAGGCGGCGTATTGCTGTGTGGCGATGAAAATACGGAGATCAAAGATGTCTGCATCAATTCCAAGGAGATCAAGCCGGGCGATTTGTTTGTCCCGATCATCGGGGAGCGGGTCGATGCGCATCGTTTTATCGAGAGCGCACTTCACACAGGTGCGGCAACCCTGACATCACAGCATACCGATATTGTTGTATCGGAGAAGCCGTTTGTCTACGTGAGTGATACAGAAAAAGCGTTGCAGGATATCGGCGCTTATGTGCGCAGGAAGTTTAAGAAACCGGTTATCGGTGTGACCGGAAGTGTTGGGAAGACGACAACGAGACAGATGATTGCAACCGTACTTTCGGGATGCTTAAATGTCTACCAGACCGAGGGCAATCTGAATTCCCAGATTGGTGTGCCGCTGACCCTTCGACGGATTGACGAGAACGCAGAGGCAGCCGTGCTTGAAATGGGTATCAGCGAACCGGGACAGATGGAGATTCTGTCTGACATGGTGAAGCCGGATATCTGTGTCGTGACGATGATCGGTGTTGCGCATATCGAATTTATGAAGACGCGTGAGAATATCCGCAAAGAGAAGTTGTCGATTATCAATCATATGAGCCCGGATGGTGTGCTGTTCCTAAATGGCGATGATGCACTGCTTGCAGAAGTGAAAGGTGATACCGGCGTCCGTACATTTACATACGGCACTGGTGCGGACTGCGATTACCGGGCGGAGAATCTGCATATGGAAGATTACCAGTATGTATATGATTTCGTGCATGGAGACACACGTGTGCATGTGCGGCTCAACGCACTTGGCAGGCACAATGTCGGAAATTCGCTGGTCGGTCTTGCGATCGCGGATTATATGGGATTGGATCTGGAGAAGGCAGCAGCCGGACTTTCCGAGTTCAAGGGGCTTCGCCAGAAGCTGATCCGTGTTCCGGGCAAATACACGATTATCGATGATACTTATAATGCAAGTCCGGATTCCATGAAGGCAAGTCTGGATGTGCTGGAGGATATGGAGACAACCGGTAAGAAAATCGCGGTGCTTGGCGATATGTTCGAGCTTGGTGAAAATGCAGAGCAGTATCATTATGAAGTCGGAAAATACGTGGCGACGAAGAAGCTCGATGAGCTGGTCGTAGTCGGGGATCTGGCACAGCATATCATGCAGGGCGTACAGGACAGTAATTCTGATATCAACTGTTATAGCTTCAAGGACAACGGCGAGGTTGCGTTGTATCTGCTTTCTGTGATGCAGCCGGAAGATATCGTGCTGATCAAAGGCTCGAATGGTATGCATCTGGATGAAGTTGTAAATAATATGCTTGGATAATAAGATACATGAATTGTGACAGTGGCATGGCGATGAAACAATTTGTGTATCCGATGAGGTTCTATGGATGCATAGGACCTCATTTTTAATGTGGTAAGCAATGGAAATGCTTGTACATATGTTGATGTGTGAAATCATGGGACTATATATAGATAAGAGCGTGCGTATTGTGCGGCTACACTTGCACGAGTCAGTGGAATGTGAAAACACATATGAAATAATCCGGCGGCATGATAGGATGTAATTGTGAAAAATCTGTAAATTATGAAAATACAGGTTGACAGTCAGAATATGGTGTGCTATATTAACAATAACAAAAATGATAATCATTACTGATTTAGAAAATGTGGATCAATCAGTTCTTGCAAGTATCATTTTGTATAATTGCAGATATTATAGCAAAGTATATCATGTGTATAAACATGTGGAAGAATGAAAGGAGATTTATTATGAAATTTGTATGTACAGTATGTGGATATGTTTATGAAGGTGACGCAGCTCCGGCAGAGTGCCCAATCTGCCATGCTGGCGCAGATAAGTTCAAGAAAGTAGAAGACGGAGCGATGACACTGGCTGCAGAGCATGAGTTTGGCGTATATGCTTCTACTGTTAAGAACAACCCGGAAATCAGCGACGAGGATAAGAAGTTTATCTTCGATCAGCTTAAAGCAAACTTCAATGGTGAGTGCTCAGAGGTTGGTATGTACCTTTGCATGGCAAGAATCGCACATCGTGAAGGCTATCCGGAAATCGGTCTCTACTGGGAGAAGGCAGCTTACGAGGAAGCAGAGCATGCAGCAAAGTTTGCTGAGATGTTAGGTGAGGACTTAGAGCCAAACATGACAAGTTCTACAAAGAAGAACCTTGCTTGGAGAGTTGACTGCGAATATGGCGCAACAGCAGGAAAGGTTGACCTTGCAAAATGTGCAAAGAAGAATAATCTGGATGCAATCCATGACACGGTTCATGAGATGGCAAGAGACGAGGCAAGACATGGCAAAGCATTAGAAGGATTACTTAAGAGGTACTTTGGTTAAGCTACAAGCCATGCAAAACAGTAAAAATAACGCTCCGCAAGTTTACTTGCAGGGGCGTTTATTTTTGCTGTTTTATACGGCGCCAGCCGTCCATGAAACAGCCCGAAGGGCTGTGAATGGGGCATGGCTTGTAAGTAGCCATATATGTAATACTTAACCATATTGGGGGAAATTTTGCTGTTTTGAAAAAGCTACCCAATTCCAATCAGAAAAATAAACTGCAATTGGGTAAAAAAGAAAAATAAGAAAAATCTCCCCAAGCATTTAGGCAAATATATGAAAAATGATTGGGTAAAATTTTCCAATAAGAGATTTTTCCCCAACGGCAACCGGAAGCGACAAAACTGCTTGGGGAAAAAATAATGGATTTGAAAAAATCCCCCAATAGCATAATCTTATACAGCAGGTGTCAACAATCCCCTTTCTTCATAGCCCCAAATAGGCTTTCTTGTTGCGCCTGGAATCCAGAGGATTTCGCTATTTTTAAAAAAACTTCGTCGTGCTTTTTCATATACATTCTCATTTAGTGAAAATAATTATTTGTGTTGCTTGACTCGTACCTTGAGGTACGATTTATAATGATTCTAGCAAATTGTTTATATATTTACAAGGAGAATGCATATGAGAATACGAAATAGGGTGAAAAAAGGAATTGCAGTTTTGCTTTCCAGCGTCCTGACGTTTGGAATGGCAGCAGGTATCATACCGGGAAGCACATTGCGTGCGCAGGCGGCAAATGTAAGTATTAGTGAACCAAGTATAACATTTTATGCGACAAAAGATCAGTTGATGGATGGTACATTTGCACCAAATGCCGATGGAACGGCGAATAATGTCGGCAAGCTGGTGTTTGGCAAGAATAGTAGCGAGAAAGCGCAGAAATGGTATATTTTGGGAAAAGATAATGGTGTATCTGGTGATAATACAGCTATTTTCGCTGCGGAACCGATTGCGACAGACGTAATGTTTAATTCAAGAACGATAGATAAAACATATATATATGAAAACGAGCAGAAAACGGTGTATGCGAATCATTATGGAGCAAGTGATCTAAGGAACACTTTGCAGGATATTGCGAGAGACACGGGCTATTTTTCTATGAAAGAACAGTCGCTGATGCAGAAAACTGAAGTAAAAACAATGGATACATATAACAACAATGCTTATGCAACTTCGGACAAATTATATGCACTAGGTGGAGATTCTAGTCAATCGGCAAAGATATGGGCAGGCAGTAATGATGATAAGTGTTTGGATTTGAAAACATATTTTAATAGTGGAAAAAATTTTTGGCTGCGCACACCTTTGAAAAACGAGGCTGGTTCATCTACTAAAAATGCATACGCATATACAGCTGCTTCGGGTAGTGGCTATGGACAATGTGTATATGGAACGTTTATTACAGTTGGAAAGGATATTCGCCCTGCTTCCAATTTGGATTTGTCAAAAGTACTTTTTGCGTCTGGTGCAGATATGACGGGGAAGACAATGACAAACGATATGATTCTTCGTTTGGATGGAAGCGAGAAGAATATTGGTTCAGTAACCTATAATGCATCAACAGGAAAAATAAAGGCAGTTAAAGGAAATACAGCAAATAAAGTATTGCTTGTAGTACAATATAAATATGATGGGAAGGAAAGGGCCTGGTTTGAAGATAAATTTAACGATAGCAAATTAGAGGTAACTATCTCAGATATCAAAAAAACCGCTATAATATCGGATTCTGTTGGTTTTGATTTGTCAAAGTGTAAAATCTGGCTTGAAATGACCGATTCGGACGGAATGGTTTATGCGGTGGAAGCAACAAAGGTAACGGAAGATCCGGGTTCGGAAATCGGATCAGAACACTCACATTGTATCTGTGGAAGGGAAAACGCAGAAGAGGGTGGGGAGTCCCATTCTCACACAGCGCAATCGTGGACGGGCATAAGCAGTCTGGATGAAATCAAAAAGGCAGGTTATTATTATCTGAAAAACAATATCGTGCTTACGGATACATGGGAAATGAATGTTGCGGATGGCGTATTCCTATGTCTGAATGGTTATACTATAACCGGTGCAAATGAAAAAACAGTAATTACGAACAATAAGGAACTTACGATCACTGATTGCCACAGCGGAAGAGAAACGGGGAAGATCACACACAACACGGGTGAGACAGGAAGAGGTATTAAGAATAATGGTACGTTTGTTCTCTATAATGGCTGTATCACTGGAAACACAGCGTCAGGTGAAAATGGCGGTGGCGTATGGAACTATTATGCAACATTCTCTATGTTAGGCGGAAGCATTACAAATAATGAAGCTACAAAGAAGAATGATTATACAGGCTGTGGTGGCGGTGTATATAACGACACTCGGTCAACATTTAAGATGGCAGGAAGTGCGTTGATCAGTAATAATACTGCTGCAGAAGATGGTGGAGGTGTATTTAATTACTATCATGTGGATATGTATGGACACTCTGCGATCAAGGATAACACGGCAGTGACTGGCGGTGGTGTTTGGAATGGTGGTAGTTCTACAACGGATGTTTATATGATGCATGATGACAGTTCTATCACTGGAAATACTGCAACGACGCATTATGGCGGTGGTGTATATACCTGCGATGGCTATTTTAGGATGGAAGGAAATGCTTTGATTTCAGGTAATCAGGCTCCACAAGGTTCTGGTGGTGGAGTGTATCATAGTGGTACACACTTTGAGATGAAAGGCGGCAGTATCACGGGGAATACGGCAGGGGTATATTTTGGCGGAGGAATCAGTGTCAACAGTGCCAATCCGGTTAAATTAGAAGGAAAAGTAACGATTACTGGCAATACAGCTCAGGACGGCAGAACTTCAAATTATTATCAGAGTAGTGATCATATTATTGAAGCAGATGGTCTTACGGAAGGATCTATGATCGGTATTGAAGTGGCAAATGACAGATTCCCGTGGAAGGAGCCGACTGTCTTGACGAATGAAGGATGCAATTCGGCATATTTTAGCTCAGATAGTTCTAGCTGTTCAATTGTAAAATCCGGAAGTGCGGTGGCACTGATGTGTGTGCAAGCTCCGAAAATAGAGACACAGCCACAGAATGCATCTGTAAATGAAGGAGAGAAAGCGACATTTACTGTGAATGCAACAGGAACTGGGTTGACCTATCAATGGCAGATCAAACGAAATGATGGAAATGGTTTTATGAATATCAACGGAGCAACCAGCGCAAGCTATACGACAGGGGTGACAGACCAGGATTGCAATAGATTCAAGTATCGCTGTGTAGTTAGCAACTCCGCAGGTTTTGTGACTACAGAGGAGGCAATGTTAACTGTACAGGCTGTGACAGAAGAAAAAGATAAGCTCGTAAGTATCATGGCACCTACAGCTATTACAGTTGCGAATGGTACTTCGTATGAGAACATGAATCTTCCAAATCAGGTAAATATTGAGACGATAGCACATACGGTAGCTCAGGCAGCAGTTTCATGGGATACTTTATCACCAGTAGGTGGAAGCTATGATCCGGCGATTACAACAGAGCAGACAGTGACATTAAAAGGTTTGGTTACCTGTCCAGAGGATATAGACGCGAATGGTGTAGATCTTAGCACAAGCATTACCATTACAATTAGCGCAGCCGGAATCACAGGGGCACCAATTGCATCGGTAGAAAGCGGAACTTATACAGAGAACCAGACTGTCGAATTGAAATCGTCCACAGAAGGAGCAACAATCTATTATACAACAGATGGTTCAGATCCGGGTGTGGAGAAAGGTACTGTTTATACAACTCCAATTTCTGTGACAGGTACAGCGGGACAAAGTGTAACAACAACGATAAAGGCTGTTGCAGTAAAGGACGGCATGCAGAATAGTGAAGCCAAGACATTTGCTTACATAATCGAGATACCGGAGATTGTTGTTCCGCCATCTGTCGAGAAACCAACGATTACTTCCCAGCCACAAAACGTATCTGTGAAAGTTGGAGAACAGGCAGCATTTGCTGTGACAGCAAGTGGCGAGGGTATGACCTATCAGTGGCAGATCGATCGAAACGATGGAAACGGATTTGTTGATATCACGGGGGCAAACAGTGCAAATTATCTTTCTTCTACAGTTGATAAGGATTGCAATGGATTTAAGTATCAGTGTGTGATCAGCAATGCCGGGGGCTCTGTGACAACAGAAATCGTCACGTTGACGGTTACAGAAAATACAACGCCGGAACCAACACCAGAACCAACGCCGGAACCAGCACCGGAACCAGCACCGAAACCGACCACGGTACCGGCGCAATATAAGATTATTGATGGTGCAAACAGCCAGTGGACACAGAATACAGATGGAAGCCTTGTGATTCGGGGTGACGGAGAGATGTCGAAGTTCCAGAATGTAAAGGTAGATGGTGTAATTGTAGATGCGAAGAACTATACAGTGACCGAAGGATCAACAATCATCACATTTACTTCGGATTATCTAAAGACATTATCTGCGGGAAGCCATACATTTGAAATGTTCTGGACAGATGGATCTGCAAGCACGAACTTCGCAGTTGTGAAGAATACGACGGTAGAAAGTCCAAAAGAAACGATTGACAATAATAGTAATATTTCCAATAACAATGCAAAGACCAATGTTACAGATGCGAAAAATGACAACCAGAATGTGACAGCGACACAGACTGGGGATCCTATGAACCTGACACTCTGGATGGTAACTCTTATGGCATCACTGGCAGGTTGTACAGGAATGATCGTAAGAAGAAAGAAGCATTACAAGTAAATAGGAAGACTGTTATATAGACAGAACAAAACAGGCTTTACTGACATGAATGTGTTGGAAAAGCCTGTTTGCATGTGAAAAGAGTGGCGGGAAGAGTAGAAAAAATATTTGATATAGACTATAATGAGGGTACTATATTAGATAAAGAGGCAACAACATGGGTAAAAAAGAAGAGAAAACAAATGTGATGCGTCTGCTTGATCAGGCGAAAATCGAATACAAGCATTACTGCTATGCAGGTACGGATGCAGTCGGCGGCATGGAGGTTGTCGAGGTACTGCACCAGGATCCGGATCAGGCATTTAAGACGCTGGTCACAGTCGGCAAATCCGGGGAGCATTATGTGTTTGCGATTCCGGTCAATCAGGAGCTTGATTTAAAGAAAGCGGCAGAGGCTGCCGGTGAAAAATCCATCGCGATGATCAAGTCCAAGGAATTGCTGCCGTTAACCGGCTATATTCATGGCGGATGTTCACCACTTGGAATGAAGAAGCAGTTCCGTACATTCTTCCATCAGACTGCCAATGATTTTGAGACGATTATGTTCTCGGCAGGAAAGATCGGCTATCAGGTGGAGGTAAGTCCGGAAGCACTCCGGAAGATCCTGAAATACGAGACCTGTGATCTGGTAAAGGAATAAAAAAATCGTATAAATCCCTTTACATTTGCCGATAATTAGCTTATAATCGAAACAATTATAGGGAAAAAGCGTTGAAGGAGACTACCGACAACAGGACATGACAGGGAATATGGTCACCGACTGAGAGCCATAACATGACACCATGTCTGGTGGAACACTACCGGAGCTGATAAGCTGAAGCCTACGTGGAGCTACATCCTAAGAGGTCTAGGTTTATCCGGAGCATTCACGTTACGAATGAAGAGAGGAATCCGTCTTATCTATATTTATTACAGATGGTTTCAATGCGGGTGGTACCGCGGATGTAACACATGTACATTCGTCCCGAGGTCAAAGCACATTTGACTTCGGGATTTTTTAATGCAGAAAAGGAGATAGGAAAATGCAGGCAAACATTTACAGAGACATGACAATGGCGCAAGTATCAGAAGACCTTGTCGGAAAAGAAATCAGACTGGCAGGATGGGTAGAGAACATCCGTGACCACGGTGGCGTATCCTTCGTGGATTTACGGGACATGTATGGCGTAATGCAGGTCGTTATGCGTGATACAACGTTGCTCGATGGAATTACCAAGGAGCAGTGTATCTCCGTAGCAGGACTGGTACAGCATCGTGACGAGGAGACATACAATCCGAAGATTCCAACCGGAACGATCGAGCTGGAAGCACATGAGGTAGATATCTTAGGAAAGGTGTACAAGCAGCTTCCGTTCGAGGTGACAACCTCCAAGGAAGTCCGTGAGGATGTCCGTCTGAAATATCGGTACTTAGACCTTCGTAACCGCAAGGTAAAGGAGAACATGATCTTCCGTTCCAATGTCATCTCATTCCTTCGTCAGAAGATGACAGAGATGGGATTCATGGAGATTCAGACGCCAATCCTTTGCGCATCATCTCCGGAGGGTGCACGTGATTATATCGTGCCATCCAGAAGATATAAGGGTAAGTTCTATGCACTTCCACAGGCACCACAGCAGTACAAGCAGCTTTTGATGGTGTCCGGATTTGATAAATATTTCCAGATCGCACCTTGTTTTCGAGATGAGGATGCAAGAGCCGACCGTTCCCCAGGTGAGTTCTATCAGCTCGACTTCGAGATGAGTTTTGCAACCCAGGAAGACGTATTCAAGGTTGGCGAGGAAGTGCTTACCGCAGCATTTAAGAAATTCGCTCCGAAGGGATACACCGTTACAGAAGCACCATACCCAATCATCAGCTACAAGGAAGCAATGCTGAAATATGGTACAGATAAGCCGGATCTTCGCAATCCGCTTGAGATCATCGATGTGACAGAGTTCTTCCAGAGATGTACATTTGCACCATTCCACGGCAAGACCGTTCGTGCGATTGCAGTAGCAAAGAAGCTTTCCAAGGGACAGCATGAGAAGATGCTGAAGTTCGCGCAGTCTATCGGTATGGGCGGACTCGGATATCTCGAAGTATTGGAAGATGGTTCTTACAAGGGACCAATCGACAAGTTTATTCCGGATGATATGAAGCAGGAGCTCAAAGATCTTGCAGGTTTGAAGGAACTTGATACGATTTTCTTCATCGCCGATACAGAGAAGCAGGCAGCTCTCTTTGCAGGACAGATTCGTACCGAGCTTGGTAACCGTCTTGATCTGCTTGAGAAGAATGCATATCGTTTCTGCTACATCAACGACTTCCCGATGTTTGAGTACAATGTGGAAGAGAAGAAGATTGGATTTACACACAACCCATTCTCTATGCCACAGGGCGGCTTAGAGGCATTAAATGAGAAAGATCCACTGGAGATTCTTGCATACCAGTACGATATCGTATGTAATGGCGTGGAGCTTTCATCCGGTGCCGTTCGTAATCATGACATGCAGATTATGGAGAAGGCATTTGAGATTGCAGGCTATGATAAGAGTGTTCTGGAGGAGAAGTTTGGAGCACTTTACAATGCATTCCAGTTTGGAGCACCACCACATGCAGGTATGGCTCCGGGTGTCGACCGTATGATCATGTTGCTTCGTAACGAGGAGAATATCCGAGAGGTTATTCCATTCCCTATGAGTGGAACCGCACAGGATCTCATGTGTGGCGCACCAAACGAAGTCACAGAGCAGCAGCTCCGTGAAGTTCATATCAAAGTACGCCAGTAGTATTTTTCAGCAAAGAGAAGGCAATTGTGATTTCATATGAATTGCTTGCGTTATCATGAATGATATGTTTGCGGAAATAATCATTAGAAGAGTAGTACCACTACGTGCTGAACCGAGCGAGAGCGCGTCTGCGTAGAAAATAAATCTGAACATCTCAGAACCAGCAGGTTTATTGGTTATTTTCGCAAACTATAATATGTAGATTCGCAAGCATTATAGGAGGAAAAATATGACGATTACAGACGAAACAATTGATTATGTAGGTATTCTGGCGAAGCTCGAGCTTTCTGATGAGGAAAAAGAGCAGGCGAAGCAGGATATGTCGAATATGCTGGAATACGTCAGCAAATTAAATGAGCTCGATACCGATTCCGTGGAACCGATGAGCCATGCGTTTCCGGTCAGCAACGTATTCCGTGAGGATGTTGTGACAAATTCGGATGACAGAGACAATCTTCTGGCAAATGCACCAGAGCAAAAAGATGGCTGTTATAAAGTGCCGAAGACATTTGACTAAGGAGGGCGGTATAGATGAGTAAAGATTTAATGAAATTAACCGCCGTTGAACTCGGCAAGAAAATTAAAGACAAAGAAGTGACCGTCGTAGAGGCAACGAAGGCGTGTCTGGAGCGAATCAAAGCATTGGACGAGACATATAACTGTTTCGTCACTGTGGATGAGGCAGGCGCACTGGCACAGGCGGAAGCAATTCAGGCAAAGATTGACAGTGGAGAGCTTACCGGACCGCTGGCTGGTGTTCCGGTTGCCATCAAGGATAACATGTGTATCAATGGCATGCTCACGAGCTGTTCTTCCAAGATTCTGAGTAATTTCGTTCCGACGTATACAGCAACTGCCGTTGAGAAACTGCAGGAGGCAGGCGCGGTTATCATCGGAAAGACAAATATGGATGAGTTCGCTATGGGTAGTACAACGGAGACTTCTTATTATGGTGTGACAAGAAATCCGTGGGATACAGACAAGGTACCGGGCGGTTCTTCCGGTGGTTCTGCAGCAGCCGTTGCAGCAGAGGAAATTCCGTATGCACTTGGTTCCGATACAGGTGGAAGTATCCGTCAGCCGGCCGCATTTTGCGGTGTGACAGGTATTAAGCCGACATACGGAAGAGTGTCCCGTTATGGTTTGATCGCGTATGGTTCCTCGCTTGATCAGATCGGACCACTTGCCAAGGATGTCACAGACTGTGCCACGATCCTTGAAGCAATCTGTAAGCATGATGACAAGGATTCTACTTCCTATGCACAGGCAGAAGATGATTTCACATCTGCATTAGTGGACGATGTAAAGGGAATGAAGATCGGTATTCCAAGAGATTATTTCGCAGAGGGTATCGATGAGGATGTTAAGACAGCTGTGCTTGCAGCCGCAAAGAAGCTCGAAGAAAAGGGTGCGATCGTGGAAGAGTTCGACCTTGGTATGGTAGAATATGCAATTCCTGCTTACTATATCATTGCATCCGCAGAAGCATCTTCGAACTTAGAGCGTTTCGATGGCGTCAAATATGGTTACCGTACCGCAGAGTACCGTGACCTTCACAATATGTATAAGAAGACTCGTTCCGAGGGCTTTGGTGCAGAGGTAAAGCGGCGTATCATGCTTGGTTCCTTCGTCCTTAGCTCCGGTTATTACGATGCATATTATGTAAAGGCACTGAAGACAAAGGCACTGATCAAGAAAGCCTTTGACGATGCATTTGCAAAATACGATGTGATCTTAGGACCGGTTGCACCAACGACGGCATTGAAGATGGGCGAATCTTTAAGTGATCCGATCAAGATGTATCTGGGAGATATTTATACAGTATCTGTAAACCTTGCCGGTCTGCCGGGTATTTCCCTTCCATGCGGACAGGATAAGGATGGTATGCCGGTTGGTATGCAGCTGCTCGGACAGACATTTGACGAGAAATCAATCATCCGTGCAGCGTATGCATTTGAATGTACAAAGACTTATAAGCGTCCGGATGCTCTTGGCACCGTGGAAGCAGAAAGGGGGCTTGCATAATGAGTAAAACATATGAGACAGTCATCGGCCTGGAGGTTCACGTAGAGCTTGCCACGAAGACGAAGATTTTCTGTGGATGTTCGACTGCATTTGGCGGTGCACCGAATACACATACCTGTCCGGTTTGTACCGGTATGCCGGGATCCCTTCCGGTGCTCAATAAGGCGGTAGTTGAGAAAGCAGTTGCGGTTGGTCTTGCAACGAACTGTACAATCACACAGAACTGTAAGTTTGACCGTAAGAATTATTTCTATCCGGATAACCCGCAGAACTACCAGATTTCGCAGCTTTATTATCCGATTTGCCGGAATGGTAAGGTAGAGATCGAGGTTGACGGGAATAAGAAATATGTCCGTATTCATGAGATTCATATGGAGGAGGATGCAGGTAAGCTAGTACATGATCCGTATACAGACAGCTCGCTGGTTGATTACAATCGTTCGGGCGTGCCTCTGATCGAGATCGTATCCGAGCCGGATATGCGTTCCGCAGAGGAAGTCATTGCTTATCTTGAGAAATTAAGACTGATCATCCAGTACCTTGGTGCTTCGGATTGTAAGCTGAACGAAGGGTCCATGCGTGCCGATGTCAACCTGTCTGTCCGTGAAGTTGGTGCAGAGAAGTTCGGTACAAGAACCGAGATGAAGAACCTGAATTCCTTCAAGGCGATTGCGAGAGCCATCGAGAACGAGAAGGAGCGTCAGATCGATCTGATTGAATCCGGTGAGAAGGTTATTCAGGAGACAAGAAGATGGGATGATACAAAGGAATATTCCTATGCGATGCGTTCGAAAGAGGATGCACAGGATTACCGTTACTTCCCGGATCCGGATCTGGTTCCGGTTATGATCAGCGATGAATGGATGGAAGAGATTCGCAGCCGCCAGCCGGAGCTGCGTGACGAGAAGCGCATCCGCTATAAGGAAGAGTACGATATTCCGGATTATGATATTGACATTCTGACGAACTCCAAGAAGCTTGCAGATATCTTCGAGGAGGCGATTGCACTTGGTGCAGCACCGAAGAAGGTATCGAACTGGTTGATGGTTGAGACGATGCGTCTGATGAAGGAAGCATCCATCGATGCCGATGACTTAAAATTCTCAGCAAAGAACCTTGCAGCTATCATCAAGATGGTCGATGACAAAGTCATCAATGGTACGGTCGCAAAGGAAGTGTTCGAGAAGGTATTTGCAGAGGATATCGATCCGGAAGCTTATGTCGAGGAACACGGCTTGAAGACCGTCAATGATGAGGGCGCACTTCGTACCGTCATCTTAGATGTCATCGAGAAGAATCCGAAGTCTGTTGCAGATTTCAAGGGCGGTAAGGAGAAAGCAATCGGTGCACTTGTCGGACAGACGATGAAGGCAATGCAGGGGAAGGCGGATCCGTCCGAGGTTAACCGTATTCTGCGCGAAGAATTAAGTAAATAATTTTGGCTTGCGAGTTGCTTTACGGACGAACTCCGGGCTGTAAAAAAGTCCACCTCAAAAAATTCACGTTACAATTTTTGTGAGGTGGACTTTTTGCATCCCGGAGTTCTGGTAAAGGAAAAACGGAATGTAAAAATATTTTGAAAATATTCTTCGCTTAAAACAGTTCGCCTTGTGTAATACAAGAAATTATAATAAAATTAAAGCATAAAGGTAAGCACTACGGAGAAGTAATATCTATATTTGAATAGATATTATTCATTATTCAGTATGTAAGGAACTGTATTGTAAATTGTGTATATATAGATACCATCTGGCTGTGTCAATATAAATATGTTTGGAACTTAGAAGTACTTGATGTTCTGCGAGTACACAGCAATGTTTGAACACGATGTTCAAACAAGCTGCCGCTGAGACATGGATGTCGAATCGGCAGCGGTTGCGTTCGATATCATTATGTGAATCAGAACATCTAGAACTTCTTAGTTTCAATACATCCTATATTGACACAGCCAGATGGTATCCGTATATACAATTTACAATACAGGTCAGTGTTCCGTGGTTTGAAGGAAAAACACTATGAAAAAAGAAGGATATTACTCGACAGGCGAGTTTATGAAACAAGCGAATATTACGAAGAAAACCGTCCGCTACTACGACGAGAAGGATATCCTGAAGCCATCCTTTGTCAGCGATTCCGGCGCGCGTTACTACACGGAGAAAGATCTCGCGAAGCTCCAGCAGATACTTCTGTTAAAGTATCTTGGTTTCTCGCTGGGCGATATCAAGGAGATGCAGGTGGACGATGCGGACAAGCATTTTATCGTCAACTCCCTGAACATCCAGCAGAAGCTGGTGGAAGACCGTATCGAGCAGCTGCAATTAGTGAAAATGACGATCAAGGAAGCAACCGATGACCTGCAGGCAGACCGGGAAGTGGACTGGACGAAGCTGTTTGAACTGATTCAGGTGGCAGATCTGGAGAGCATCCTGAAGAAACAGTACAAGGACGCCTCGAATATCATGGCGCGGATCAACCTGCATAAGCAGTATTCGGTCAACAAACAGGGCTGGTTCCCGTGGATCTATGAGCAGATGCAGGTAAAACCGGGACAGAAGATTCTGGAGCTTGGCTGCGGCGCGGGTGATATCTGGGTGGAAAATGCAGAGAAGCTTCCGGAGGATATTTCAATTACAGTTACGGACATTTCCGATGGGATGCTGCGCGATGCAAGACGGGAAATCGGCAGGGAGGATGCAGTGTTTTCGTATGCGATCTGCGGTTGTGAGGCGATTCCGTTTGCAGACGAAACCTTTGATCTGGTTGTGGCGAACCATGTGCTCTTTTACTGTGATGACATCGGGCAGGCGTGCCGGGAGATCCGACGCGTGTTGAAACCGGGAGGCGTACTTGTTGCGGGCACGTATGGCTCGGCACATATGAAGGAGATCAGTCGGTTAGTCATGGAGTTTGATGACCGGATCATACTTGCGGCGGAGAATCTGTATGACCGGTTTGGCAAGGAGAATGGATCGGATATTCTCCAAAGTACATTTGAGCAGGTGGAGTGGCGGCAGTATGAAGATGCGATTGAGATTGACGATGCCGAACCGCTGATCTCGTATGTTCTGTCGTGTCACGGAAATCAGAATCAGTATATTGCACATAAATACAAGGAATTCCGGACATTTATGAAGAAGAAAACAGTGGGTGGCTTTCACATTACAAAGGATGCAGGAATATTTCTTGTAAAAAAATGAAAAAAACACTTGACTGTGCCCTAGGGGCACCTTGTATAATAAATACATAACAAACACATATTCGAATATACCGGATTGTGTTTCGACTCAAAAGCGCGAGACAAAATCAAGAAATAAAGGAATGATTTAAGGAGGTAGAAAAGTGAGAACGTATTTAGTAACAGGAGGTGCCGGATTTATCGGTTCTAATTACATCCATTATATGTTTAAGAAGTATGATAATGAAATCCGTATCATCAATGTGGATGTGTTGACGTATGCAGGGAATCTGGAGAATCTGAAAGACATTGAGAATCGTGAGAATTATACATTTGTGAAGGCGGATATCTGCGACAAGGAAGCAATCGCGAAGATTTTTGCTGAGAATGATATCGACCGCGTGGTACATTTCGCAGCGGAGTCTCATGTAGACAGAAGTATCAAGCATCCGGAAGTATTTGTACAGACGAATGTACTTGGTACCGCCGTTATGCTGAACTGCGCGAAGGCTGCATGGGAACTGCCGGATGGCACATTCAAGGAAGGCAAGAAGTTCCTGCATGTATCGACCGATGAGGTGTACGGTTCCCTTCCGGATGATGAGAATGCATTCTTCTATGAGACTTCTCCATATCAGCCACACAGCCCATATTCTGCAAGTAAGGCGAGTTCAGATATGCTCGTAAAGGCATATATGGATACTTATAAATTCCCTGCAAATATCACGAACTGCAGTAACAATTATGGCCCTTACCAGTTCCCGGAGAAGCTGATTCCTCTGATTATCAACAATGCATTGCAGGGCAAGAAGCTTCCGGTCTACGGCGATGGTAAGAATGTACGTGACTGGCTGTTTGTTGAGGATCACGCAAAGGCAATCGATATGGTTCAGGAGCAGGGTCGTCTGTTCGAGACCTACAATGTCGGCGGACATAATGAGAAGCAGAATATCGAAATCATCAATATTATCATTGACACATTGCAGGAGATGCTTCCGGCGGATGATCCAAGACGTGCACTTGTATCGAAGGATCTGATCACTTATGTAGAAGATCGTAAGGGACATGACAGAAGATATGCAATTGCACCGGACAAGATCAAGGCAGAGATCGGCTGGTATCCGGAGACAGATTTCGCAACCGGTATCAAGAAGACAATCGCCTGGTTCTTCGAGCATGAGGACTGGATGAAGAACGTGACGAGCGGTGATTACCAGAAGTATTATGAGGATCAGTACGGAAAGAGATAGAAAGGAGATTTCTATGAAAGGTATTATTTTAGCGGGCGGTTCCGGCACAAGATTATACCCACTTACCAAGGCAGTATCGAAGCAGATCATGCCGGTGTATGACAAACCGATGATCTATTATCCGTTGTCAACACTGATGCTGGCAGGTATCCGGGAAGTTCTGATTATCTCGACACCGCGTGACCTGCCGGTATTTGAGGAGCTTTTTGGAACAGGGGAACAGCTCGGAATGCAGTTTACGTATGCGGTGCAGGAACAGCCGAGAGGACTTGCGGATGCGTTTATTATCGGAGCAGACTTCATTGGCACGGACAGCGTGGCATTGGTGCTTGGAGATAATATTTTCTATGGTCAGAGCTTCTCGCGTGTATTGAAGCGTGCGGCTGAACGGGAGAAGGGTGCAACGATCTTCGGTTATTATGTGAAGGACCCGAGAGAATATGGCGTTGTGGAATTTGATGAGGACGGAAAAGCGATTTCCATTGAGGAGAAGCCGGAGCATCCAAAGTCAAACTATGCAGTGCCGGGGCTTTATTTCTATGATAACCGTGTCGTAGAGATTGCAAAGAATGTGAAGCCTTCTGCAAGGGGAGAGATTGAGATCACTTCCATCAACAATGAGTACCTGCGGATGGGTGAGCTGATGGTAGAAACACTGGGACGAGGATTCGCATGGCTGGATACCGGTAATCATGATATGTTGCTTGATGCAGCGGATTTCGTGGCGGCATTCCAGAAGCGGCAGGGCATGTATATCTCCTGTATTGAGGAGATTGCATATAGACGCGGATTTATTACGCGTGATCAGCTGTTGAAGCTGGCAGAACCACTGATGAAGACTGCGTATGGTCAGTATCTGGTGGATGTAGCAAATGGTTTGTAGAATTCTGTAGAGTTCTGTAGAGACAGAAGAAAAGAGGGTTGCATATGAAGAGACAGATGTGGAAGAAGCTTGAAGCGTGGCTTCTGGCAGTTGTGATGGTTGTATCTGTGATTTCCGGCTTTGGAACAACGAAGACGGCGAAGGCAGCAACGAAGATGGGAGTAACCTATACGGTACATGTCCAGACATATGGTGACAGACAGGGATGGGTTAGTGATGGTGCATCCGCTGGAACAAGCGGGCAGGGCAAGCGTCTCGAAGAGATCCGGATCAAGCTGACCGGTAATGAGTATACAGGAAGTATCCAGTATAAGACACACATTCAGAGCTATGGCTGGCAAAACTGGGTAGCAGATGGTACAAACAGCGGCAGCCGGGGACAGGCGAAGCGTCTCGAAGGAATCGAGATTATGCTGACCGGAGAAGTTGCGAAGCATTATGATGTTGAGTACCGCGTGCATTGCCAGACATATGGCTGGATGAACTGGGTAAGGAACGGAGTCATGGCTGGAACGAGCGGACAGGCGAAGCGTCTTGAAGCCATCCAGATCAGACTGGTTCCGAAGTCACAGGTGACGGATATGGGTGTGACCTATCGTACACATTGCCAATCTTATGGCTGGCTAAACTGGGTGGCAGACGGAGCTTCCAGTGGAACAACTGGACAGGGCAAGCGTCTCGAGGCAATTGAGATCCAGCTCACAGGCAACCGCTACTCAGGAAGTGTAAAGTATCGGACCCATGTACAGTCTTATGGCTGGGAGCAGAATATGGTATCAAACGGTGCACTGTCCGGCACAAGCGGACAGGCAAAACGTCTCGAAGCAATCGAGATTGCGCTGGAAGGCGAGATTGCGAACTACTATGATATCTGTTATCGTGTACACGCACAGAGCTATGGCTGGCTCGGCTGGGCGATAAATGGCGAGCGTGCAGGAACGAGCGGCATGGGGAAACGTCTTGAATCGATTGAAATTCAATTAGTTCCAAAGGGACAGGGGACGAATCTGAAGAGTGGAAACAGAGCGTTTATTGATGGATCGACGGCAGCAAGCACACCGACGCCATCAGCACCGGCACAGGGTTATACTGTGACGCCGGCAAATGCAGATATTGCAGCACAGCAGGTATTGGAGCTTGTGAATAAAGAACGAAATGCAAGAGGACTGAAGAGCCTGACATTGGATCCAACTCTGACAAAGGCAGCGAATATCCGTGCGAAAGAGATTGTAACATTGTTTGATCATACAAGACCGAATAATACAAGCTGTTTCACCGTATTGGATGAAGTTGGTTATTCGTATATGGCGTGCGGAGAGAATATTGCAGCAGGCGCAGCGGATTCTGACTTTGTTATGGGAATGTGGATGGGGTCAACTGGCCATAGAAGGAACATTCTGAGTGCAGGATTTTCAAGACTGGGAGTTGGATATGTATATATTCCGAATTCAGAATATGGATATTACTGGGTACAGATGTTCTCTGACTAATTGATAATGTGATTAAAAAAATAAGAGGGTCGATATTTGGATATCGGCTCTCTTATTTTTATAAATGAGCAGGCAGCTGCCTGCTCATTTATAAAGCAAATATTTTATTTACAGCACATAGCCGTTTTCCTGCAACAATACTCTGGCAGTATCAACCGAATCTACACCGGTACTGTTCTTGATCGGCGCGAACTCTTTCTTACGATCGACCTCGAAGATCAGGCAGTCATCCATCTCGTGTATCAGATCAAGAGCCAGCGTCTCGAACTTGAAGGCATTTGGCTCATCTGGAATGATTGGATTGCCAGCTTCGTCGATGCATGGAACCTTCTTCTTCACTACATGCAGCGGCATAGCCTGATCCAGAGTTTCCTTGAGCCGCTGAATCGGAAACAGATAGTTTAAGATTGCTCCGAAGCCATAAGCCAGATTCCCGTCCGGAAGCCGCTTGGTGAGCATCTCATCTGTCATTTCGTAATATTCGATAATGTGTGGTTTGCCGTTCTCCTTGCACATGACACCGACCTTTTCCTCAGGAAATGCTTTTTTAACCACTTTCGCGCCGCTCATCTTGCCGCTTGCAATCGTTGCACCTAGGAAGACAGGATCTGCAATCCGCTGCAAGACATTATCGACCGCAAATACGTTGATCCATTCCAGATTGGAGTCGAATATGGCATCGAGCAGACCGGCCTTGTGCATAGATGAGAACCAGCCGCCGTTACCGTTCGGCGAGAGAGCCACCTCATATTTGGATTTCAACAGAATCTTTCCGTCAAAATCCGTTGCCGGATTCATCTCCTGAATGAAGAAATGCACATAGGACGCATCGTATCCGAAGTAATCGTGCGCTTCGAAGAAGGTGATGGTATCCTGATAGTTGATATTACTTGTCATGATGTAAAGTGGAATATATGCATCAGCAGCGTGTACCACATCCATGATATGCTCAATCAATAACTGGAATATATACAGATCCTTTGTCAATCCTACGTTGAAACAGCCCTTTGGTTTGTTGAAGCCGAGACGGGTTCCCTGCCCTCCGGCTAACAGCAGCAGACAGAGCTTTCCATCGCGGATTGCCTGCAGGCCGATGGAGCGGTAATGCTCCTGATCTGGCAGAATCTTCTCGAGATGAAGCGCATCGATCTCCTCAATCAGGGAATCCTCTTTCCTCCCATCGTGCCGGAATGCTGATTCAAATCCCCAATCAATGCCGTCTATTTCGCCAAGCAGCGTAAGCTTCTGGGTATCGTTGAGTTCGTCAAAAAAACGAAGCAGCTGTGTCTGCTTTTTTTGTTCTAAAAGATTCATTCGTTCCTCAAAATTCATAGTGTAAACACAATTCCTTCCATGTAAAATAGGTAAAATTTTATTTAGTATAGCATAACGGACAAAGAGTTTACAACAGTGAAAATATGAAAGTTTTTTGAAATATTAGGAAAACAGACAAAAGAATATTGTTTTTTTTTGAAGAATCATGTATTATAGGTGAATAGTTTGTTTGAACATACCAAAACATAAAACATGGAAGGACAAAGAGATGAGTAAGAAAAAGGCAGGATTAAGTGCAAATGCCAAATGGGGGATTGCATTCTTAGTTGAAATTGTTGTTATGTTGTTTATGGTTGTTGGCTATTTTTTCTTTTATGCCAACCAGAAGTTAGACGCAATCAATCGCCCGGACGACTGGGATGATAGTAAAGAGAATCTGGATATCAATGAAGATGCGAATGAAGCACAGAAAGGATTCCGGACAATTGCTCTGTTTGGTATCGATTCAAGAAGCACGGATTCCATGGCAGAAGGTAATCGAAGTGATTCTATCATTATTGCAAGTATCAACAACGATACGAAGGAAGTGAAGCTTGCTTCTGTCTATCGTGATAGTTTGTTGCAGGTGGATTATGATGGTGGTATTACGACGAAGATTACACATGCATATGCATATGGCGGCCCGGAGATGGCGGTGCGTGCATTGAATGCAAATCTTGACCTGGAGATCACGGATTTTGTAACGGTTAATTTCGCTGCATTGTCTCAGGCAATTGACGATCTCGGAGGTATAACTATTGACGTACGGGATGCAGAGCTTGAGATGTTGAATGCATGTATTACGGAGCAGATCAGTATTACAGGAAAATACTCCGATGGTGTATTCTCAGCAGGAACACAGCTTCTGAATGGTACACAGGCAACCGGCTGGGCACGTATCCGAAGTACAGATCAGGGTGATATCACCCGTACCGAGCGTCAGAGAACTGTTATTGCGAAGATGATCCAGAAGGCGAAGAGTTCTGATCTATCTACGATCAATGATATTATTGACGATGTATTCCCGAATATCTATACCAGTTTGACGAAGAAAGAACTGATGAGCATGGCATCGGACATGTTCGATTATAATCTGGGAGATACGATTGGATTCCCCATGGCTTTTGCGTCAGTGAATTCTGAATCAAAGGGATCCATCCTTGTACCTGCAGACCTTACAAATAATGTATCGGCATTGCATGAGTTCTTGTTTGGCACGCAGGATTACACACCGACTTCAAACGTACAGGATATCAGTGCATCACTGCAGAATGAGACAGGTGTAGGAGCGCAGGAGATAGATATGAATATCTTCAATCCGCCGTCAGAATAAAGAAATCATAATTGAAACATATTATTATAAACACATATTATATAGAAGAAACGCATTTTCGCAGAACGCTGTGGAGGATGCGTTTCTTTTTTGCATATAAGCGATTGCGTGAAATGCCCGAAAAATGAAATGATAGTGAAAAAACTTCGTGAAAATAGAGATATGCTTGTTATTTTCCACAAAAATATAAAAAATGGTTTACATTTCGAATAAAGTGTTGTATTATAGGCGCATGGGTTGAGAAAACAAAGTAAAAAATATGTTTTACTTGATTTTCGTCAGCATAAGATTATTCGAGAAAGGAAAGACAAGCATGACGCAGATAAGAGATGAAAGAGCGCATATCGCAGAGCAGGGCATGTATGATAGCAGCTTTGAACATGATAACTGCGGTATTGGTGCAGTAGTAAACATTAAGGGTATTAAGACACACAAGACAGTTAGCGATGCACTTCGGATTGTGGAGAATCTGGAACATCGTGCCGGTAAGGATGCAGAAGGAAAGACCGGTGACGGTGTTGGTATATTACTTCAGATCTCACATAAGTTTTTCAAGAAAGCAGCGAACGAGCTTGGCGTGGAGCTTGGAGAGGAACGTGATTATGGTATCGGTATGTTCTTTTTCCCACAGAATGAGCTTCAGCGTAAGCAGGCAATGAAGATGTTCGAGATCATCGTGGAGAAGGAAGGTCTGGAATTCTTGTGCTGGAGAAAGGTTCCGACGAATCCGGGTATCCTCGGACATAAGGCTGTCGCAGTTATGCCATATATAATGCAGGCATTTGTAAAACGTCCAAAGAATGTGGAACGAGGACTTGATTTTGACCGGAAGCTGTTTGTAGTACGCCGTGTATTTGAACAGTCAAATGAGGATACGTATGTGCCATCTCTTTCGAGTCGTACGATTGTATATAAAGGAATGTTCCTGGTAGGCGAGCTTCGTTTATTCTATCAGGATCTGCAGGATGAGGATTATGAGTCAGCCATTGGTCTGGTACATTCCAGATTTTCTACGAACACAACACCGAGCTGGTTGCGTGCACATCCATACCGTTTCTTGGTTCACAATGGTGAGATCAACACGATCCGTGGTAATGAAGACCGTATGATCGCCCGTGAAGAGACGATGGATTCCGAGTATTTCAAAGGTGAGTTCCACAAGATCACACCGGTGCTTGATCCGGATGGTTCGGATTCCGCAAGACTTGACAACGCATTGGAGTTCTTCGTTATGAACGGAATGCCACTTCCGCTGGCCGTTATGATCCTGATTCCGGAGCCTTGGGATTCCAATAAATATATGCCGAAGGCAAAGCGTGATTTCTATCAGTATTATGCGACGATGATGGAGCCATGGGATGGCCCGGCTTCTATGCTCTTTACTGATGGTGACTATATGGGCGCGGTGCTTGACCGTAACGGACTTCGTCCTTCCCGTTATTATATTACCGATGATGATTATCTGATTCTTTCCTCAGAGGTTGGTGTTTTGGATATCGCACCGGAGCATGTTGTGATGAAGGATCGTCTGCGTCCGGGTAAGATGCTTCTTGTCGATACGAAGGCAGGAAAGCTGATCTCCGATGACGAGCTGAAAAACCAGTATGCAAATGCACAGCCATATGGTGAATGGCTCGACAGCAACCTGACATATCTGACCGATATTCCGATTCCAAATGAGCGTGTGCCGGAGCTTTCCGACGAGGAGCGAAGCCGTCTGCAGAAAGCATTTGGTTATACCTATGAGGAGTTTAAGACTGCGATTCTTCCGATGGCGCAAAATGGAGCCGAGGCAATTGCAGCAATGGGGGATGACACACCACTTGCTGTGCTCTCCCATCAGAAATTGCCATTGTTTAATTATTTCCATCAGCTGTTTGCACAGGTAACAAACCCGCCAATCGATGCAATCCGTGAGGAGATTGTCACCTCAACGACTGTGTACCTTGGACGTGATGGTAATATTCTCGAAGAAAAGCCGGAGAACTGCCGGGTGCTTCGTATCAACAATCCGATTCTGACGAATACAGATATGTTGAAGATCAAGAATCTGAATACAGAGAATTTGAAGGCCGCCGTTGTGCCAATTACGTATTATAAGAATACATCCCTGGAGAAGGCAATCGACCGAATCTTTGTTGAGGCAGATAAATTCTTCCGGGATGGTGCAAATATCCTGATCTTATCGGATCGTGGCGTCGATGAGAACCATGTAGCGATTCCGTCTCTGCTTGCGGTATCTGCAATGCAGCAGCATCTGGTCCGGACGAAGAAGCGTACTTCTGTTGCATTGGTTATCGAGAGTGCAGAGCCACGTGAGGTACATCATTTTGCAACCTTGCTTGGCTATGGTGCTTGTGCAATCAACCCATATCTGGCAATTGATACGATCAAGGACATGGTTGATACGCATTTTCTGAACAAGGATTTTTATGCAGCAGTCAATGATTACAACAGCGCAATTTTGCATGGTATCGTAAAGATTGCATCGAAGATGGGTATTTCTACGGTGCAGTCCTACCAGGGTTCACAGATTTTCGAGGCAGTCGGACTGTCCGAGGAATTTGTGAAGAAATATTTCACGAATACAGTAAGCCGTGTCGGTGGTATCGGAATCAAAGATATCCAGCGTCATGTAGAGGAACTGCATAATTCTGCGTTTGATCCGCTTGGATTGTATACAAACTTAAGTCTGGAGAGTATCGGAAGTCATAAGATGCGTAGTGGAAAAGAGGAGCATCTGTACAATCCGAATACGATTCATCTTCTGCAGCAGGCAACCTGGACAGACAACTATGACCTGTTCAAGCAGTATTCTGCAGCGATTGACGATGAAGAAAAAGCATTCCATCTGCGTGGACTGATGGAGTTTAATTATCCGGAAAATGGTGGAATCCCGATTGATCAGGTAGAGCCGGTTGATTCTATCGTAAAGAGATTTAAGACCGGCGCGATGTCTTATGGTTCCATCTCACAGGAAGCACATGAGTGTATGGCGATCGCTATGAACCGCCTCGGCGGTAAGTCAAATTCCGGTGAGGGTGGCGAGAGCTTAGAGCGTATGCGCGGAAGCAAGGATGGCGTGAACCGTTGTTCCGCCATCAAGCAGGTTGCTTCCGGACGCTTCGGAGTTACTTCCGAATATCTGACAAGTGCAAAAGAGATTCAGATCAAGATGGCACAGGGCGCAAAGCCGGGTGAAGGTGGACATCTGCCGGGCGGAAAGGTATATCCTTGGATCGCCAAGACCAGACATTCAACACCAGGTGTAGGTCTGATCTCGCCACCGCCACATCACGATATCTATTCGATCGAGGATCTGGCACAGTTGATCTATGATTGTAAAAATGCAAATACAGATGCACGTATCTCGGTAAAGCTTGTATCGGAAGCTGGTGTCGGCACGATCGCAGCCGGTGTTGCAAAGGCAGGCGCACAGGTTATCCTGATCTCCGGTTATGATGGTGGTACGGGCGCTGCTCCGGCAAACTCCATCCATCATGCAGGACTTCCTTGGGAACTTGGTCTGGCTGAGACACACCAGACGCTTATTATGAACGACCTTCGTAATAAGGTAATTCTAGAGACCGATGGTAAGCTGATGACCGGCCGTGATATTGCAATCGCGGCAATCCTCGGCGCGGAGGAGTTCGGATTTGCAACAGCACCGCTTGTAACAATGGGCTGTGTCATGATGCGTGTATGTAATCTGGATACCTGTCCGGTCGGCGTGGCTACACAGAACCCGGAGCTTCGTAAGCGGTTCAAGGGTAAGCCGGAATATGTCATGAATTTCATGCGGTTTGCAGCACAGGAGCTTCGTGAATATATGGCAAAGCTTGGCGTGCGTACGGTGGATGAGCTGGTAGGAAGAACAGACCTGATCAAGGCCGGCAAGATGGCTGAGGAATATAATGTTGATCTGTCCCGTATCATAGACAATCCGTTTGCGAATGATGCACAGAGTAAGATCAGCTATGCAAATAAGAATCCTTATAACTTCGAACTTGAGAAGACGGTCGATGAGACGGTTCTTATGAAGAAGCTTGGGCCGGCACTCGAGAAGAAGCAGAAGAAGACCATCGAGATTGATGTATCGAATATCAATCGTTCACTCGGTACGATCTTCGGTTCTGAGATTACGAAGAAATATGGAACAACTCTGGATGAGGATACATTCGTTGTCAAATGCCACGGCAGCGGTGGACAGAGCTTCGGTGCATTTATCCCGAAGGGACTCACGCTGGAACTGGTTGGCGACAGCAACGATTATATCGGTAAGGGACTTTCCGGTGGTAAGATCATCGTCTACCCACAGGATGGTATCCGCTATGATGCATCCGAGAATATCATCGTCGGAAATGTTGCGCTCTATGGAGCAACTTCCGGTAAGGCATTCATCAACGGTGTTGCCGGTGAGCGTTTTGCGGTTCGTAACTCCGGTGCAACGGCAGTTGTCGAGGGCGTCGGCGAGCATGGCTGCGAGTACATGACAGGTGGTCGCGTCGTGATCCTTGGACCAACCGGTAAGAACTTCGCGGCTGGTATGAGCGGCGGTATCGCATATGTACTTGATATGGACAGTGACCTCTATATGAAGCTCAACAAGCAGATGGTCGAGGTTGAGTCTGTCGTTGATAAATACGATGTTATGGAATTGAAGGACATGATCGTGGAGCATGTTCAGTGTACGAATTCCAAGCGCGGTAAGGAAGTGCTCGAGCATTTCGAGGAGTACCTGCCGAAATTTAAGAAGATTATCCCACATGATTACAAGAAGATGATGTCGACGATCGGCCAGATGGAAGTCAAGGGACTTTCCAGCGAGCAGGCGTTGATCGAAGCATTCTATGCAATCAAGAATCATTAAGAGAGGAGCGTATGACTTATGGGAAAAAGTACAGGATTTATGGAGTATGAAAGACAGACCAGCAAGGAAGTACCACCTCTTGAGCGTATAAAGAATTTCAACGAGTTCCACGAGCCGCTTTCGATGGAAGAACAGCGCAAACAGGCGGCACGTTGTATGGACTGTGGTGTGCCGTTTTGCCAGTATGGTAAGATGATCGCCGGTATGGCGTCGGGCTGTCCACTGAATAACCTCGTACCGGAGTGGAACGATAACGTGTATACAGGGAATATGGAGATGGCGTATAAGCGCCTCTCCAAGACAAATAACTTCCCGGAATTCACAAGCCGTGTCTGCCCGGCACTCTGCGAGGCAGCATGTACCTGTAATATCAACGGAGAGCCGGTCTGCACCAAGGAAAATGAGAGAAGTATCATCGAAAATGCGTACGAGAAGGGCTATGTGAACTGCGAGCCGCCGAAGGTACGAAGCGGGAAGCGCGTTGCCATTGTTGGTTCCGGTCCATCCGGACTTGCAGCTGCCGATCAGTTGAACCGCAGAGGTCATCAGGTAACGGTGTTCGAGCGTAGTGACCGTCTCGGTGGACTTCTGATGTATGGTATTCCGAATATGAAGCTGGAGAAGCAGATCATCGACCGTAAGATCGACTGCCTGAAGAAGACAGGCATCGAGTTCGTGACCGGAACAGAAATCGCGAATGGAAAGAACAACCAGAACCCGGCAGTTGCCAAGGGTGATGAGATGGCAGCGTATCTGACGGATGCCAAGGTGAAGAACGTAAAGGCGGAGAAGCTGTTAGAGGAATACGATGCCGTTGTCCTTGCGTGTGGTGCATCGAATCCGCGTGATATCAAGGTAACCGGGCGTGATGCGAAGGGCATTTATTTCGCGGTTGACTTCTTAAAGACAACAACGAGAAGTCTGCTTAACTCAAAGTTTGCAGATGGAAAATATGTCAGTGCCAAGGGCAAGAAGGTACTTGTCATCGGTGGTGGTGACACCGGAAATGACTGTGTCGGTACATCCATCCGTCAGGGTGCGGTTGCCGTGACACAGCTTGAGATGATGCCGAAGCTTCCGGAGACACGTGCGGCAAATAATCCATGGCCGGAGTGGCCGAAAGTCCTGAAGACCGATTACGGTCAGCAGGAGGCAATCGCAAAGTTCGGACACGATCCACGTATCTACGAGACAACAGTAAAAGAGATTGTGAAGAATAAGGACGGTCAGGTCTGTGCAGCAAAATGTGTGAAGCTTGCATGGGAGAAGGATCCGGAGACCGGACGTATGAACATGAAGGAAATCCCGGACAGTGAGTACACGATCGAGTGTGATCTGATTCTGATTGCAGCCGGATTCCTCGGCACACAGAAGTATGTGGCGGATGCGTTTGGTGTGAAGCTGAATGCACGTACGAATGTGGAGACCGCTCCGGGTGCGCACAAGACAAACGTGGATAAGGTGTACACGTGCGGTGATATGCACCGTGGACAGTCGCTTGTCGTATGGGCGATCCGCGAAGGACGTGACGCAGCGAAGGAAGTTGACACATTCCTCAATGGATACTCAAATGATTTCTAGAGGCATGTTTGCCAACCTATGAAAATTTAATAAGAATTGCACACAGTAATATAAAGCCATCTACAGACGCGCTTTCGCTCACTTCCGCACATAACAGACACTAAGCTCTGGAGAAACAATTTTTCAAATTGTCCCTCCAATCGCTAAGTGCTGATGTGCTCCAATGGTCTGTTGATGGCTTATATTATGTGTGCAATTCATGTTACCGTATTGAAGTTGGCAAACATGCATGCACACATTCTCATTTATGATTGTGCGGACGTGCCAATTCCATTCAGAATGAATGTCGCAACCTTGAAGTATGGAGAAGATATAGAATTATTAGTGCGGTTTATTCGCATCTGTTCCCTTAAGGTCTGCGTATGAGAAAACCCGTATAAAAATTGGCAAGTGATAATCGTGCAGGAAGCGATATGTTTGTAACCTAGAATTACTTAGTGTTCTTTTAGTACACAAGCAATACCTGAACACGATGTTCAGGTAAGCCGCCACTGAGCCATGGATGGCGAGCGGAGGGCGCATATGAATCGGAGATTCATATTTAGGATGCGCCCGACAATCTGCCGCCGAATGTAATGAGGGGGCAATTCCCGCTTGGCGGCGGTTGCGTATTAAGCATATATCTTAATTAAGAACACTTAGTAATTCTTGGTTGCAATACATTGCTTCTGCATGATATCACTTGCCAATCTATTATACGGGTTTTACTTACAACCAACCTTCGTCAGATGCGAAACATCCAAGTAGTCCGCGATGCCATCCGCGTAGTCTGTTGGAACTTCCCCGGCGACGAGCGGTTTCAGATACGCAATCATTTCTTCGGTCACGTCGTGGTGGTCAGGCGTGATCCATGCAACAGGCACTTCCTTCGCCTGATTGGCAACTTCGCTGACCGGTGTATTGGAAAGCTCGTATGTATATGGCGCATCGGATAGACGATGCAGACTTACCATCTGTGCGCTTTCTCCGTTCTTGGCAAGGACAACCGCGTGCTTGCCGGAGAGGAACGATTCCGTTAAATCTGTCATGCTTGCCATGTGTCCGGCGCAACGCTGTAAGACGTTGACCTCGACCGAACGAACCTTGATGCCGAGCTTTTCCTTCACGAGGTATTCCAGCGTCTTTCCGGCGCCGCTCAACTGCGCATGTCCAAACTTGTCAGCGGCAGCATCGGTAGCAGAGATGTAGTTGCCGTCCTTGTCACGGATACCCTCAGAGACAGCGACGATAACATTCTTATATTTCTTCACCATTTCCTTTAAGTCTGTGATGAACTGCTCCTTGTCGAAGGCAACCTCCGGCAGGTAGATCAGATGTGGCGCGAGGCTGAATTCATTTCTTGCAAGTACGGAAGCTGCAGTCAGCCAGCCGGCATCCCGTCCCATGATCTCGATGATATTGACACTCTCCAAGTCGTAGATATAGGTGTCGTAGGCAATCTCGCGGATGGAGCTTGCGATGTATTTGGCAGCAGAACCAAAACCAGGTGTGTGATCCGTCATGATCAGATCGTTGTCGATGGTCTTCGGCACGCCGATGATACGGATGTCATTGCCGATGGAAGCGGCGTAAGCGGACAGCTTAGCGACGGTGTCCATCGAATCATTTCCACCGATATAGAAGAATGCCCCGATGTTCATCTCCTTGAAGATCGAGAAGATTTCCTCGTACATCGAACCATCCTCGTTCATATCCGGCAGCTTGAACCGGCAGGAACCAAGGTACATAGCTGGCGTGCGGGCAAGCCTGTGGATGAATGCGTCATCCTTATCGGACAGATCCAGAAAATGTTTCTTCAACACACCCTGAATTCCGTGGATCGCACCATAGATTTTATCATATATTCCGAAGTCTCTGGCAGCGGCTACAACGCCTGCGAGAGATGCATTGATAGCGGCTGTCGGTCCGCCGGACTGTGCAACGATACAGTTCATAATTCGTAATCTCCTTGTTCTTCATTCATCTGAATTAGTAATCAAAAATGCTTTCATTTACATTTTCCTATATGAGCATAATAAAATTCCATATAAAATGATAGTAACATATTCGAGGCAGGATAGCAAACAGAAAAGTGGGTGTTCAGCCTGCAAACAGCGAATGGAAAAATCGGTAAAAGTTATACAGCGCGTATGAGGAAAAACTGAAAAACGCAAGGTATAGTAAATGTAGACAAAGATGAAATTTCCATCATTATTAACGAAAACAGGGAAAGAAAGGAGCAAGATGAATGGCGGGATAAGCATTTACGAGCAGCATCTGAGCCATGGAATTATGGAGGGATTCTTAAGCCCCGAGGCTTCATGGACAGTTTAGTTCATGCAGCTGCCCGCTACATGGATGACGGAATCAAAAATAAGTATAAGATAAGAAAGGAAGCATTTAATTATGGAACAGAATATGGATGGAAAATACACATACCATCTGACAGATGGCATGGATGTGAAGAGTGATGTCAATATCAAGGACATTCACACACCGCAGGAAGCGCAGGAATTGGCAGATGGATTCCTCCAGAAGCTGGAGGAGCTCTGCGCTGAGAGAGAGCTTTATTATGATTGCTCGAATCCTTGGGATGGCGATGCAGCAGAGCAGAAGGAGAAAGAGAATATGCAGAAGGATTTGTTCGTAATTGTCGATAAATCTGCGAGGGTGGCACTTGGAATCCTTGAAAAGCATGCGGGAGAAGACGAACAAGTCCGGAAATATATTACAAGATTCTTAAAACGTATAACATTGGCATTCCGATATCTGCAGAAGAAATACAATGAACTTCTTGATGAATTAAAGGAGCTTGCTAAGGTTAAAAATATATATGATACTGCTTTCTTACGGCAGTTTTATGAGTTTGACGATTTGAAATACAAATATTTCCAGGACGTCTACAATAAAGAGTATTTTAAAAATTTTGGTAAAAGTGCAGATTTCTGGGAAGAAAAAAGGCAGGAATACCATGTGAATGTGGACGAAGACGAGGATGAAGAGGAAGAACCTGACATGGATGATGATTACACACCGGAGTCAGAGCCGGAACTGTACTTTGATCTCGACGATCTGGTATAGATCCGGTTACAGAAAAGTTTAAACTATGAGTACAATGACAAACTTCAAAATAGCGGGTACACTATCTTCAGATTGATACAGAAGTAATGGAATATTACCGATTATGAGGAGGATTAGAGAATGGAAAAGATGATTGTAACACAGGCGCTCGATGAGAGAGATTTGCTGAAGAAGAAAATTCGCGATGCAATTGCGAAGTGCGATTTCGTAGCTGTGCAGAAGCCGGGCGACGATGTTATTGCACAGGATAAGCAGAAGGTGGCTGACTATGAGGCGGAAGTGAAGGCTTCGTTCCAGAGTATCCGGGATATGATGGATCGTTACACACGGCTTGATGCAGCCATCCTGCTTGCGAATGCAACGACCAAGATTGAGGTGGCGGGCAAAACGATGACCAGGGCAGCGGCAATCAACCTGCGCAAGATGATGAAGGGGCAGGGGCTGGCAGATACCGATTTCACCGATGCGATGATTCGTAAAATGACAACAGATCTTGAGAGGGCACGCCTGAAGATTGCGAAATCGCAGGAGGTGGCAGACCGCCAGCGCGAAGTGATGAGCAATTCGCTTGTGTCGAGCGACAAGAAGGTTCTGAGTGAGGACAATCTGAAGAGCATCACCGCTTACTGCGACAATCTTGTATTGAAGTTGGTGGATCCGATTGATATCGAGAAGACGATTGCCGATATGCAGGAGAAGTGGGATAATCTCACCACGAATCTGGAGAGCGCGATCCGTATCTCGAATGCGACAACCTATGTGGAGTTCTAGTCGGATTCCCTAATATGATTGCACATTGCTTGCAGTACGAACAAGCTCCTATTCAGTTCGTTTCTGTATGACGTTATATGCAGCGTAGATGGCAGTGGTTACTGCACAATAGAAAATGCTCTTTGGTCTAGCGGTTAGGACGGGACCCTATATGGTCCAATCGTCGATTCGATTTCGGCAAGAGTATCCAAAATGTTGTCGCTCAATTGGTAGAGCACTTGACTGCAACTCAAGTTTTTGAGGGTTCGAGTCCCTCCAACGCCCGTGAATTGGTACGTATTACTAGGTAAAGGGTAATGGATATGACGATACAGATTACAGTGGTGAAAATGATACGCTTTAGGCGATAGTGAATACGCAGGCATCACGCCGCGATTGGCGTGGTGCTGAAATCCATGAGATTGGTAGAATGTGGTGTTAACTGAGTAACCCGGAGCTGACCACATGGCTGTATTGCAAGCAATTTTTATAGCATATGTCACAGAACAAAGGGCACCGCTGATTGACGATGCCCTTTCTTATATATTTCACCGAGGAATAATAAAGCTTAAAAAACGAGGAGAATGAACATGGAAAACAACTATCACAACAGGCCAAAGTACAGAAAGAAAATGATTGCCGGACGATCGGCGGTGATTGTAACTGCGTTGCTTTTACTGCTGGGAATCCGTTATACGGAATCGGTGAAGAACCTGAAAAGGGATGCCTACTGCACGCAGCTTTACATTATGGATACCACATATATGCGAGAAGATGAAATGCATATGAGACAGCGAATGCAACAGGCGCAGACAGCAGCAAAGCAGGAAAATACAACCGAAAAACCAGCACAGGCATCTGCAACGAAACCATTCCAATCTACTTTAGGTACGGCAACAAATTCTGCAAGCAAACCATGGTCGCAGTGGTCACGCCGTGACAAGGAACATTATTTACAAACATACGTGAATCGTACGCGAGGAGATGCATTTCAGCTTTATTATCCGATAGGGTTAGAAATCCGCGACTTGCCGGATAGCAAGATTAAGGCGTTCTATTGCCCGGAGCAGGAAAAGATTATTGTGAATGAAAAATATTTGAATCGGGAAAGCGTGATCAAGGCGGTGTATCTGGCAATGAAACATGCGTCGCTTTATCATTCGAATCTCCATGATCTATAAAATATTTTAAAAACATCTAAAAATCTCTAAGAAACATCAAAAAATTTTTAATTTTATTCTTGTAAAAAGTCATGTATTATAATAACAACAAAAGAGAAAACTACGAATCTAAAAGAGATTCATAGTTAGATAAATCCCCTCTCCCCTCTTTTTATGTGAAAGCTGCGAGTCCATCCCCTCCCCCCTCAAAAATGGATTCGCAGCTTTATATGTATAATCACATGGGTGAAACGGGAGAAAACATAGAAACAAAAGGAAGAATGTTTGCCTGCGAGAGGCAGATATGATAGAATGAGGGGAGCATATGAATGCCGGAGTGTTTGTGAGGCAACTGTATTTCAAAGAATAGAAACAGAAAGATATATAGAAACATTACATATATAAAGAAGAAAGGTGGTACACAGGTTATGAAGATTTTAGTTACAGGTGGTGCAGGTTATATCGGAAGCCATACATGTGTGGAGCTGCTCGAGGCAGGCTATGATGTTGTAATCGTGGATAACCTCTACAATGCAAGTGAGAAGGCGGTTGACCGGATAGGACAGATTACAGGTAAGACACCGGTATTCTATGAGGCAGATATCCGAGATTATGAGAAGATGACAGAGATATTTGCGAAGGAACAGCCGGATACAGTGATTCATTTCGCGGGACTCAAGGCTGTTGGTGAGTCTGTGCGCAAGCCTCTGGAATATTATGAGAACAATATTGCGGGAACCTTGAATCTGTGCAAGGTTATGCGGGAAAACGGATGTAAGAATATTATCTTCTCTTCTTCTGCAACCGTGTATGGAAATCCTGCGTTTATTCCGATTACAGAGGAATGTCCGAAGGGTGTCTGTACAAACCCATATGGCTGGACAAAGCATATGTTAGAGCAGATTCTGACAGATATTCAGTTTGCAGATCCGGAGTGGAATGTGATTCTGCTTCGTTACTTCAACCCAATCGGTGCACATAAAAGCGGTCTGATCGGCGAGGATCCAAAGGGTATTCCGAACAATCTGCTTCCGTATGTGGCACAGGTGGCAATCGGCAAGCTTCCGTGTGTAGGTGTATTTGGCGATGATTACGACACACCGGATGGCACAGGTGTCCGTGATTATATCCATGTTGTGGACCTTGCGAAGGGCCATGTGGCAGCAATCAATAAGATCAAGGAGAATCCGGGTGTGAAGGTATACAACCTTGGAACCGGAAAGGGATACAGCGTTCTTGATGTGATTCATGCGTTCAGTAAGGCTTGTGGTAAGGAGCTTCCATATGAGATCAAGCCTCGCCGTGCAGGCGATATTGCAACCTGCTATTCCGATGCAAGCCTTGCGAAGAAAGAGCTTGGATGGGAAGCACAGTATGATATTGACGAGATGTGCGCAGATTCGTGGAAGTGGCAGTCGATGAATCCGGATGGCTACAATACACCGGAAAAGTAAAAATACTAAAATAAATAATGATACAAAGAATCGGGTAGGAGTCGGTCTGCCCGATTCTTTTTATCATTTCACAACAATATTCTGCAAATAAGTAAATGAATATGATAAAATACCGATATCACAGATAGAAACTCTTCTGTAACAGGGAAAATTGCATGAGAAAGGTTAATACTCGTAGAGACAAAGATTGACAACTTGATAAAAAGAAGTTAAAACGCCAATATGATAGAAAAAGAGAAGCAAAAACGCATTTTTGCCTCTCTTTTTCTATTAAACTTAAAAAATTGTGTGCAATCCATGACTGAACTTTCGATAATTAACCGTTTTCGCCATTTGTGATTGAGAATCAAAAGCGAAAACTAGTAAACGGTTTAGATAATTGCAATATATTCGACGAACGGTTGCGAAAACTGTTTGACAAATTAATTTTATTAAGTATAATGACAACATGTTGAGTAAGGAAAGCTAGCGGACTTAACAAAAAGAAAGAAACAAAAAGAGGAGGAAATGATTATGACAGAAGAAATTATGAATGCGATTTCAAGTGAAGTCTATGGCGTCTGGTTCCTGATCGGTGCGGCATTGGTGTTCTGGATGCAGGCAGGTTTCGCAATGGTGGAGGCAGGATTTACCAGAGCGAAGAACACCGGTAACATCATCATGAAGAACCTGATGGACTTCTGTATCGGTACCGTGATGTTTATCCTGATCGGTTTCGGATTGTTCTTAGGTGAGGATGTGGCAGGTATTGTAGGTAAGCCTGGATTTGATATCTTCACAAATTATGCAAATTTTGATTGGTCAAACTTCGTATTTAACTTAGTGTTCTGTGCTACGACAGCAACGATCGTATCCGGAGCGATGGCAGAGAGAACCAAGTTCTTATCCTACTGTGTATATTCCGCAGTCATCTCTGCAGTCATCTATCCGATTGAAGCACACTGGACATGGGGCGGCGGCTGGTTGTCTAAGATGGGCTTCCATGATTTTGCAGGTTCCAACTGTATCCACATGGTTGGTGGTATCTGTGCCCTGATTGGTGCAGCCATTCTTGGACCACGTATTGGTAAGTTTAAGAAGCAGAAGGACGGAAGCATCAAGGTTGGTGCGTTCCCTGGACATAACTTGGCGCTTGGCGCACTTGG
>ULWY01085648.1_pt1 | contig 42039 bp, 31 predicted proteins | sample 1960761 | NCBI WGS metagenome assembly ULWY01 (sample SAMEA4835824, study PRJEB28245) | human gut metagenome | biome: gut microbiome; material: fecal sample | place: Denmark | collected 2008 | reverse complement strand
GCCGATGGACTGTACATGTGTACGGTAAGAAACCGTAACATTCGGTGTCACAACCGGTGTTGGTGTAGGTGCTGGTGTCGGAAGCTTTGCGATTGCCTCTCTTGCGACAACCTCTCCACAAACTGTACATTTCTTGATTCTGCTTCCCTCTTCTGTCGTAGTAGCAGCTTTTTCTCCTTCCCATTCGCCGGCGGTATGCTTTCCTGTCTTTGGAATTACTGTTCCTTTTTTAACTAATTCCTTACAATCCTTGCAATATACATCCCCTGTATAACCATCTGCGCCACAGGTTTCTTCTTTGACGTTTTTCTTCTCTGTTACAGAATGAGAACATACATTCTTATCAAAGATTACATAATCCGAGCAATGGTCTAATACCATCGTCACATAGCCGTTCTTAACTTCCGCTTTACCTGTGTAGACCAAAGTGCCCTTTGCTTTATCAAAATGGAAATAATAAACTGTTTCTCCATCTATTAAGGTTGAATCTACAGCTACTGTAACCTCTGTCTTCGCCGGAAGTTTTCCGTCATGAGCAAACTCAACTACTTGTTTTTTGACTTTTGTTTCCTCAGTCTTTGCAAGTTCGTTGATTTTGTTCTCATCGTTAGAATCAGTTGCATTTTCTTTTACCGCTACCTTTGTATTGATAGCTACATTCTCCGCATGAGCAATGGAATCAGCTTTCATCTTCCATGTATATTCCACTTTGTTATTTGCCGTCATCTTGCTCACTTCAAGATCAACCTTGGTATCCATCTCTTTCAACGCTTCTACGACATCTGCGGCAATTGTAGCATCGGCCGAATCATCTGTATAAGTTGTCTGGATACTTGTTACCTTAGTTACTTTCTCATTAACATTATCCTTATTATCAGTATTATATTTATCTGCTATCTTGATACTTTCTTTGAGGGCATTCGAGGAAATGCCTGTGCCATTCGTATTCTCCGCCTTAATTGTAGCTACAGCAGAATCTGTCTTCTCCGAAATAGTTACCTTGGCATCACTACCTGTCACCGGAACAACCGTATCAAAGGTTCCCTCACTTTTATTTTCCTTTTTTTCTAACGCTTTCGTTGTAACTTTTCCTCTACCATTTTCATTATCTCCCGAAATCCACAAATAATATGTCTTTGCTTCTTTCGATAAATTGGTGAATTCTACTTTTCCTGTTGCATCACTTGTTGCTATCGGCAATTCTGTCAGATCATCAAATATTGCAAGCTCGGCCTGCTGCTTATCATACGTAATGCATGCACTATTTTTCGATTGAACAGAAAGCTTATATAATTTTCCTTGTTCAAGTTTATCAACTATATGCCCTTCGTCATCTGTTGAACACGGAACATTAGCCCAATACACGCCATCACTCGACGTTATAAAAGTTGCTCCAATTTCCGTTGCCAAATTTTCTTTTGTACTAACATCATCCGACAATGCATAAGCATCTACCTGGATCTTGTTCCATGTCAACGTATAGTATGGATTCTGCTGTACGCAAATATATAATGTGCATGGTTCTGCTGTATTATTTTCGTAGGTGTATGTGTATCTGTCATCTGCATTATAAGTTTCAACATACTTTATTTCAGGTTCATTAGTATTCTTAAACACATACATTTCCCCACACAATGGCATCTGAATTTTAACTTTTGTATATTTATCGAGATTATATTTATACCATTTTCCACCCAGCTGGGCGTATTCATTATATCCATCCCGCTTGCAAACAACTGTATATTCCGCAGATTCACTAATGCATTCATTATCATATCCATTATAAATTTCACGTACTAATTCTGTATTATTAGACAACCTCTTATCTTCGCCTTTTCTTAAAGTCAAGGTGATTGCTGCCTCAAGGTGATCCGCATCCCCTGAAATTACAAGATATCCTGTATTGAGTGCCCGGATTGGAATCTGTTTATCTGTGTTCAAATTCAGTTTTGTATAATAACCAGCTGCATGATCTAACAAATCTCCGGTTTTAATATTTAAATTATCCGTTTCGAAATAATATAATTTCGCATTTGTATTTACATCATTTGCTGCTATCCCTAATGTATAAATGCCCGGATTAACTTTATATACCTTTGCATACTCAATTAAATTTGTACTGCTTCCATATGTGTAAGACATTTCCTTGTGGTATGTAGCATCTGATTCACTATACTTGTATGTTTCAGATACTTCCTCTTTTAATTCGATTGCATTACTTTTTTCTTTTTCCAAGCTCGTATCAATTGACTGAATCCGAATATTCGCATCTTCCTGATATGTATCTGTAACATTCCATACATAGAAAGTTTTCGCATCAGTTCCTGTATTACTCAGTTTTCCGTCACTTCCAACAAACGTGAACGTATCATCATAGACTATGGTATTATATCTGTCATTACTTACCAAATAACATTTCCCTGCCGGAATGGTAATCTTATATAGCACGCCGCAGGAAGCCACATATACATTTTTTCCGTTCAACACAGACGTACAATATTTGTAAAAGCTCAGATTATTTTCATGCTTCACTTCACCCTTTGCTATATCATCCTGCGTGATTCCAACTGCGTTTTCTCTTATCGTTGAAACGTCCGCAAGGTCTTTTATAGTGATAGTGCCTGCATCATTCTGGTTACTATAAAAGTAATATGTACCTTCCACCAATTCTCCCACACGCTTTTGGTCCTGTGTCCGTAATTCGTCATCTATCTGCTCATAGACATTCCAGTCAGCATCATATTCTAACAGACCATACGAACCGGGCATTGCAATCTGATATACGCATCCTGCAGGAACAACCAGTTTCGCCCAGCGAGCAGTTGTCACCATCGTTTGAATAGTAGACTGTTCTTTTGTCAAGTCTCTGTAAAGCAGTTTCTCATAACGCAAATGCTGCTCTTTCTCTGTGTTTAAATCCATACTTTTTTCAGCGACGCAAGATGTCACTTCCGCTTTATCAATATCGACAACGGTAATCGTTTCTTTCGCACCGAAGCTGACCGTAAATTCAGCTAAAGCCCCCATGAATCCGCTGGATACATAATAGGTTGCGTCCTTATCCGTATTATTCATCAGATAGCCATCAGCTGTTACTCTCTCACAGTCAGTCAACTCTCCATCTTTTTCTTTCCACACATTAAACCAAAGCGAATAGTCATCGGATGCCTTTGAACTCAGCTTGATTCTCTCGCCTGATTTTAATGTAATTTTATACATCTTTCCCATGATTTCTACGCCTTTATAGCTGCCAATCATGTAATCAGATGCCTTAACGGTCTCAGTTGTTTTCTCTGTAACTTCCGGGATTTCATCGTCCGTAAATTCTTTACTTTTTGTCACTTGTACCGTCAGCTGGTTTAATTCATCCGCTGTTGGATATTTGTCTTCGTTATCTGTAATATTCAGCCAATAATCGACTCCTCCAGATAAATAATAATAATTCTCTTCATATACATTATTCAGAATTAAATCCATCGATGTATTCTCATACATAGCATTGTTATACAGACTACATACTTTCAATTTCAAATACAAGCCATCACTTTCGGTTTCCGAATTACTATCCGATCGGATAATTTTCAATGTATAGGAAGATCCTTGCTCCAGCCCAGCTATATGAACAACCTTCCCATTCCATGTAGCATTTTCGGTCGACGAAATCGGATATGTAACCGTTTCACCTTCCACCCAATTTAACTTATTGTCCTTCCCGATTGCCAAGGTGTCTACATCCATATACGACTTCTCATTTGTCGTACCATCTGTCTCCTCCGCCCGCACAACCAGATACTGATTGGAAATCAATGGTAACACCATGCATAGTGTCAGCACGAACGCCATCAATTTTCTGCATACTTTTAGTCTTTGCATACGCTTCTCTCCTCTCATTTTCCGGGATTTTATCCCTTTTTATGCTCTTCCCTATTCTAACACAATCAATTTCTGCATTTCCTTATGTTGCAGAATCCGCATTCGTTTGTGCAGAATTTACATTTATATCAAAAATTTGCCAGTTTCTACCTGTATAGCATTTTCCAATTCCGTGCATCCTTGTAGGTATCAGACTATAACGATTACAGGAGATACCAAATCATGGCAGGAAACAAAGTTATCATCTGTGGAGTGAATACCAGCAAGCTCCCATTGCTTAGCGAAGAGGAAAAGCGTGCCCTGTTTGCGCGCATGAATCAAGGAGACGAAAGTGCCAGAGAGGAATTCATCCGTGGGAATCTGCGGCTTGTCCTGAGCGTGATCCAGCGATTTTCAGGGAACAATGCCGAGAGCTCAGACGATCTGTTTCAGGTCGGCTGTATCGGACTGATCAAAGCACTTGATAATTTCGATCAGACATTAGATGTCAAATTCTCTACTTATGCAGTTCCCATGATAATCGGGGAAGTCCGGCGGTATATGCGTGACAACAACGCCATACGTGTGTCACGGTCACTGCGTGACATCGCATACAAGGCTATCTATACGCGGGATATATTAACGAAGAAGAATGACCGGGAGCCGACCGTAGAAGAGATTGCGCGGGAGTTAGAGCTTCCGAAGGAAGATGTCGTCACCGCCTTAGACGCCATCGCGACACCGATGTCGCTGTTCGAACCGGTATATCAGGAAGGACAGGATGTACTATATCTGATGGATCAGGTCAAAGACAAGAAGAACAAAGAAGAAAACTGGGTACAGTCTCTCGCCTTGCAGGAAGCGATGCACCGGTTGGATGACCGGGAACTGAACATTATACGACTGCGTTTCTTCGAAGGGAAGACGCAGACTGAGGTGGCAGATGAGATTGCAATCTCCCAGGCACAAGTAAGCCGTCTGGAGAAAAACGCCCTAAGATCCATGCGGCATTATCTGTCGGACGAGTAATTCTCCCTTCCCCATAAAATGAAGTTCCATGACTCATATTTCATGGAACTTCAACTATACAAAACTTCGACTATACTTTAACAAAAAAAGAACACCATGCCCCAAAGTGAAGCACCGTGTTCTCCTTGAATTTATTTCATTATCTTACCCAATATTTAAACTCTTCATCACCCATACGGATATAGTCATCGTTCTTCAACATAACATCAAATCCTGGCTGAATCATCTTGCCGTTCACATATGTATGATTCGTCGAATTCTCGTCCCGGATATAACATTCACCATTGCTGATGCGGAAACTACAGTGTCTGCGGCTTACCTTCCGGTTATCCTGTATCTGGTAATCGCACTCTGAGGACTTTCCAACCAGGAACTCCGTCTTCTCGATCGGTATCAGAGCATTCGTACGCGACCGAACCAGATATGGAGTAATATTGTTATAATTCATCTGTTGTAATACCGTTGTCTCACCTTCACCAAGATCGATATCATCCTTCAATATATCTTCCTTCTGCAATTCAATAATAAAGGTGAAGAACTCCCTGAGTGAAAACATCATCCGGCTGTCTAAATAATGCAGGATCTGATCGACACAATTCACACATTGCATATCTGCGAACCGGATCTTGCCGATAAAGTTCTGTACAAACTCGCACACATTGCAATCCACGAAATCCTTCTCAATCGGCATATAGATGAGCTGCACATGAAGATTCGACAACTCAATATACATGTATTTCGTATTCAGAAGCACCTTCTTGATCGGCATGTTATGGTCTTCAAAATATAACAGCTGATTCAAAATATTTGAGAGAATCGATAAAAACTCACCTTTGTATAGCTGCTTCTTCAGAAACTGCGACAAAGGCAATGTCGCCGGAATCTTGTATGACAGCACGCGCACGCCTTCCACCATACTCTGCTGACAAGTCGACTGATTTCCAAGGAAGAACGCATTAAATCCTTCCATCTCCATCTGATTGACAACGACCGTATCCTCGATTCTAAAATTCAGATTAAATTCGTCATAGCTTTCCTGTACCTGATCCATTTGCTGCCCCCCTGTCTTATCCTATGATTTTACCGAAAACTCTGATATCGCACCTTCAATGGTCTTATCAGCCGCTTCCTTACCATATTTTTCTACATCCATACGGCTCTTTGCCATGTGTGTCAGGTTTCCGTTTCCATTCACACACCCACCCTGGCATGCCATACCTTCCATAAAATTACCATCCAGCATATTTCGCCGCAGCTTAAGCAGTGCAATCTTACATTCTTCAATGCCATCACAGACAACCGGCTTCAATTCGAAGTCTTCTGCCCCCTGTTCCTTCATACCCTGTTTTACAGCACTGCTCAAACCACCGGTATGTGCAAAGATTCGTCCAAAATAAGAGGCATCCTCCAGGCTCTCTTCCTCCAGTGTTGTGATATCGATATCCCGGCTGTCAAGCACTGCCTGCAGTTCCTCGAAGGTCAGCGCACTGTCAATATATGGTGCAACTGTCTCCTTGCGGATCTCCATCTTCTTTGCGGTACAAGGTCCGATAAATACAACCTTCGCCGTCGGATCCTGTTCCTTGATATGTTTACCGATCATCGCCATCGGAGACAACGTCGAAGATACATACGGCAGCATATCCGGGAAATTCTTCTCCACATAAGTTACGAACGCCGGACAGCATGAGCTTGTCAGCATGCCCTTCTCCCGTAATTCCTGTGATTCATGCCAGGTTGTCATATCTGCACCGAGTGCAACCTCCACAACTTCATCAAAGCCAAGTGCCTTGATTCCACTGATAACCTGTCCGCGCTTCGCATAGATAAACTGACCGGCAATCGCAGGCGCAACCGCTGCATATACCTTGTAGTTTTTGCCATGGTCACTGCCCTTGAGCATGTTGATGACCTGCAATATATATGATTTCTCATTGATTGCACCGAACGGGCACTGATATACACACGCGCCGCAGGCAATACACTTTTCATTATCGATTTTTGCTTCCTGATCCTCATTCATCGTGATTGCGCCGATCTTACATGCCTGCTGACACGGACGCTTGAAATCGGAAATCGCACTGTACGGGCATGCCTTCGCACAGGCTCCGCACTCTTTGCACTTTGATTTATCAATATGCGCCTTCTGATGCTCATCAATCGTGATAGCACCAAACTTACAGGCATCCGCACACCGGTGTGCCAGACATCCACGACAATGCTGTCCGACTTCATATCCGCCAACCGGACACTCATCACAGGCAATCTCCATGACTTCTATCACGTTATCATTGTCCGGATTGCCCCCCATCGCCATCTTGACCTGTTCACTCACGATTGCGCGCTCCTTGAATACACAGCATCGCATCGTCGGCTTCTTGCCCGGAATAATCTTCATCGGAATATCTAAGATCCCTTCGAGCAGTGTGCCGTTCCATGCCATACGAGCAACCTCGCGCAGCACTTCATAACGGAAATATTGAGTTCTGGTGTCAAATTTTCTCATATTCTTCGTAGAGAGATTCCTCTCCTTCTCCTAATTCTATGTCATATCTTAAAACACATATAATTATCTTAATATTTCTAATAATTTCTGTCAACGGATACCGCACAATTTTACATAATTTTTAATGATTCTCCCCTTGTCCTTGCGCAAGCATCTCTTCTTTTATCTGATATAATTTCTTCGACAGATCCACGTAATGGATATGCGGATTCGTAAACCGCTGTTCTTCTTCCCATATCTGATGGTCAAGCTGTTCTGTCACATATGCCTTGATTGCGGCAAGCTCCGGCTTGTCATATACCAGCTTTCCGTCACGGAAGATCGGTACCTGCAGTTCCTTCACATCCACGTTTTCAAATTTCATCTTCTTCCATGGCTTCACCGGATCGACATAGGCAAATGGCTCATCTCCATTTACCTCCTCATCGTACATCGTGATAAGATCAGCAAGCGCATATCCGGTCTCCCGGCTGAAGATACGCCACAGCTTCTTTCTGCCCGGATTCGTGATCTTCTCAACGTTCTCAGAGATCTTGATCTTCGGTACAAATTCTCCGGCATCATTCTGCACAGCGGCAAGCTTGTAGACACCACCAAAGACCGGATCGGATTTTGAGGTAATCATACGCTCTCCGACACCGTAAGAATTGATGCATGCGTTCTGCTTCTTCAGTGACTGCATTAGGAATTCGTCCACACTGTTCGACACAACGATCTTGCAGTCCTGCATATCATGTGCATCAAGCGTCTTACGGATTTTCTTGGAGAAATATGCCAGATCCCCGCTGTCGATGCGCACACCTTTCAGACGTTTTCCGGCAGGCTCCAACACTTCCTTTGCCACGCGGATGGCGTTCACCAATCCGCTGTTTAATATATCATACGTATCGATCAGCAGCGTGCAGTTATCCGGATAGACTTCTGCATATGCCTTAAATGCTTCGTACTCATTATCAAAAAACTGGATCCAGCTATGTGCCATCGTACCGATTGCAGGTACGCCAAACCGTTCATCTGCCATGACCGTTGCTGTCGCAGCCGCACCACCGATATAGGCTGCTCTTGCACCAAGAATCGCTGCATCACCACCATGTGCACGTCTCGCGCCAAACTCCATCACGACCGCACCACTCTCAGCCGCTGTCCGGCAGATGCGGGAGGCTTTTGTGGCAATCAGCGACTGGAAATTCATCGTAAGCAGCAGCATCGTCTCGATGAGCTGTGCCTCGATCACCGGTGCCGTCACCGTGACAATCGGAGTATTTGGATAGCAGATTGTTCCCTCCGGCAGCGCATCGATATTTCCTGTAAACTTAAAATCCTCCAAATACTGCAGGAACCCTTCCGAGAACTCGCCCTTGCTCCTCAAAAACTCGATATCTTCCCTCGAGAAATGCATATCCTCGATATACTCGATCAACTGCTCTAATCCGGCAGATACAACAAACCCGCCGTTGTCCGGATTCTTCCGATAGAACATATCGAATACAACCATCTTATCTTTAAATCCTTTTTCGAAGTATCCGTTGGACATCGTCAGTTCGTAATAGTCCATCAACATTGTCAGATTTCTCATAGAATAAACATCTCCATTTCCCATGCCCGAAAACATAGATTTCATGCTTCCATACGCTTCATGTTTCCATAATTAGAAAAACTGCTGCACCAAAGCGATGGTGCAACAGCCTTTGTCTTTTTATTTCTTAGTTGTTAAATTTAGTTGTTAAATCCACGATAGATAATATCGGATCTCTTCGGTCCGTTGGAAACCATCGTGATTGGGAATCCAATCTGTTCCTCGATGAACTCGATATATTTCCGGCAGTTCTCCGGAAGATCCTCGTACTTCTTAATTCCCCGGATATCCTGTTTCCATCCCGGAAGCAACTTATATACCGGCTTTGCTTTCTTTAACTTTGCAGTTGTCGGGAAGTCCGTTGTTACCTCTCCGTCGATGTCGTAGCCGACGCAGACCGGAATCTCATCGAGATAGCCAAGTACATCCAATACTGTAAATGCAACATCGGTGGTTCCCTGGATACGGCAGCCATACTTCGATGCCACACAGTCAAACCATCCCATACGTCTCGGACGTCCGGTTGTCGCACCGAACTCGCCTCCATCACCACCACGGCGGCGAAGCTCATCGGCTTCTTCTCCGAATATCTCACTGACAAACTCACCTGCGCCAACAGCGGATGAATATGCCTTACATACTGTTACGATCTGCTTGATCTCATATGGAGGAATACCTGCTCCAATCGCACCATAAGCAGCCAGTGTGGAAGAAGATGTTACCATCGGATAGATACCGTGATCCGGATCCTTCATGGAACCAAGCTGTCCCTCTAAGAGGATATGCTTTCCTTCCTTGATTGCATTATACAAATAAGCAGATACATCACATACGAATGGTGCTACCATCTCCTTGTACTCCATCAATGTGTTGTACACTTCATCCACGGTCAGAAGCGGCTTCTTGTACAGATACTCTAACAATACGTTCTTCGATGCAATCACACGCTCGATCTTGTCGCGCAAGGCTGCCTCATCGTCGAACAGCTCACTAACCTGGAAACCAATCTTTGCATATTTATCTGAATAAAACGGTGCAATACCGGACTTTGTAGAGCCGAAAGACTTTCCTGCCAGTCTCTCCTCTTCATATGCATCAAACAATACATGATATGGCATTACCATCTGTGCGCGATCCGATACAAGAATCTTCGGCATTGGAACTCCCTTGTCTGTAATCGACTTTACTTCATTGAACAACACCGGGATATTCAATGCAACACCATTTCCGATAATGCTGGTTGTATGGTCATAAAATACGCCGGAAGGAAGTGTATGCAATGCAAACTTTCCATAGTTATTTACGATTGTATGACCTGCATTTGCTCCACCCTGAAAACGCACGATGATATCTGCCTTTTCTGCGAGCATATCTGTAATTTTACCTTTTCCTTCGTCACCCCAATTAGCGCCTACTACTGCCTGTACCATAGTCTAACCTGTTACCTCCGTTTTTATCACTTTGCAATTAATAGTGTATCGACCGCAGTCGACCTTTCTATTTTACTTTATTTTCACAATAAAATCAATACACATCGACGATTACGCATCTTATACGTTAATCTCTGCCTTTACGCCGAGGATATCTTTGTTTGCATCGAGAATTGGCTGAATCTGCTCAGCTAAAAACTCCGCTGTCTGCTCCGGTGCACGGCCGACAAAGTTCTTCGGATCAAGCAGTGCTTCGATCTCTTCTCTTGTCATGCCAAATGCAGAATCACATGCGATCAGTTCTACCAAGTTATTCTCATTTCCGTACTTCTTGACCTGCTCACCCGCAATCATCGAATACTCACGGATCTTCTCATGCAGCTCCTGACGGTTTCCGCCACGCTTTACGGCATCCATCATGATGTTCTCGGTTGCCATGAAAGGAATCTCCTTCATGAAATGCTGGTAGATTACTTTGTCATATACAACAAGTCCGTCTACGACATTCAAATAAAGATCCAGAATACCGTCGATGGCAAGGAATGCTTCCGGTACAGAGATGCGCTTGTTCGCAGAATCATCCAGTGTACGCTCAAACCACTGTGTACTTGCCACGATTGCCGGATTCAATGCATCTGCCATCACATAGTCAGACAGAGATGCGATACGCTCGCTGCGCATTGGATTTCTCTTATACGCCATCGCAGAGGAACCAATCTGGTTCTTCTCAAACGGTTCTTCCACTTCCTTTAAGTGCTGCAGGAGACGGATATCGTTCGAGAACTTATGGGCTGACATCGCAATGCCTGAAAGAACATTTAAGACTCTTGCATCAACCTTTCTCGAGTAAGTCTGTCCGGAAACCGGATAACATGCTGCAAATCCCATCTTCTCTGCAATCTTTCCATCGATCTTCTTGACTGTCTCATGGTCACCCTCAAACAGTTCTAAGAAACTTGCCTGTGTACCGGTTGTACCCTTGCATCCAAGCAGCTTCTGCTGACCGATCATATATTCAAGGTCAGCTAAATCCAGCAGTAACTCCTGCATCCAGAGTGTAGCACGCTTACCAACAGTCGTCGGTTGTGCCGGCTGGAAATGTGTAAATGCAAGTGTCGGAAGATCCTTGTATGTATCTGCAAACTTTGCAAGCTCATTGATTACATTGATCAGCTTCGTACGAACAAGCTTCATTGCCTCTGTCATAATGATGACATCTGTGTTGTCACCGACATAACAGCTTGTCGCACCCAGATGAATGATACCTGCTGCCTTCGGGCACTGTTTGCCATATGCATACACATGACTCATAACGTCATGACGCACGAGCTTCTCACGCTCTCTTGCCACATCGTAGTTGATATCCTCTACATGGCTTTTCAGTTCTTCGATCTGCTCGTCTGTGATACGTGGGTTGCCATCGGCATCTTTTAGTCCAAGCTCCTTTTCAGTCTCAGCAAGTGCGATCCATAATTTTCTCCATGTCTTGAACTTCATGTCCGGGGAGAAGATATACTGCATCTCCTTGCTTGCGTATCTCTCTGAAAGTGGGCTTACATACTTGTCTCTGCTCATAAAAACCTCCAAATTTATATATTTTCCTCATATGTTCTTTTATTATACACCTTATGCGTCATATTCGCCACGAATATCTTCTTTTGGTGGATCAATTGGCCATTTTCCTGTGAAACAGCCCTGACAGAACTGTCTGCCTCCGGTCAGTTCCGGCAGCCGTTCCAGCTTCAGGTATCCAAGTGAATCCGCACCGATGATCTGACGGATCTCCTCGATTGTACGATTGTATGCAATCAGCTGGTCACTGTCCGGCACATCCGTTCCGAAATAACATGGATACAAAAATGGTGGGGATGAAATCCGCACATGCACTTCCTTCGCACCGGCTTCCTTAAGCATGCTGACGATCCGGTCACTTGTCGTTCCACGCACGATGGAATCGTCAATCATGATCACGCGTTTTCCCTCGACTGCGTCCTTCAGGACATTCAGTTTCACGCGCACACTGGATTCCCGCTGGCTCTGCTTCGGCTTGATAAAGGTTCTTCCGACGTAGCCATTTTTTACAAATGCGGTTCCATATGGAATACCGGATTCGAGCGAATAACCAAGTGCCGCTGCATTTCCGGATTCCGGTACGCCAACGACTAAATCTGCCTCAACCGGGCTATCCTTCGCAAGACATCTTCCGGCAATGATACGGGACTGATACACACTCATACCATCGATCACGCTGTCCGGTCTTGCAAAATAAATGTATTCAAATACGCATCTGCCATGTTCCTTCTGGCACATATCCTTATGGCTCTCAATCCCCTTCTCCGGAGATATGACAACCATCTCTCCCGGCTCCACATCCCGGACAAATTCTGCGCCGATCGTATCAAGCGCACAGCTTTCGGATGCAAGCACGTATGCATTGTCGCGTTTTCCGATGCAGAGCGGACGGAACCCAAACGGATCACGGGCACCGATCAGTTTTCTCGGACTCATGACAATCAGGGAATAGGAACCGACCAATTTACGCATCGCATTTTGAACTGCTTCCTCTGCCGAAGATGTCTTTACACGCTCTCTTGCGATATGATATGCAATCACCTCGGAGTCGATCGTCGTCTGGAAGATTGCACCATCATGTGCGAGTTCTCTCCGAAGCTCCGGTGCATTGACGAGATTCCCGTTATGTGCCAGAGCAAGGGTACCCTTGATATAATTCAGTACAAGCGGCTGTGCATTCTCTCTGGTACTCGCGCCGGCTGTCGAATATCGTACATGACCAACACCGATATTTCCTTTGAGCTTATCTAAGTCTTCCTGCGTGAAGACTTCATTCACAAGTCCCATACCTTTGGAAGAAAGGACCTTGCCCTTTGGTCCTTCGGTATCCGATACCGCAATACCACAGCTCTCCTGTCCTCTGTGCTGCAAGGCGAACAATCCATAGTAGATCGTTCTAGCCACATCGTGTCCGTCAAAATCATACATGCCGAAGACTCCACATTCTTCGTGCAGGCCATCATCCTGATAGTGTTCCATTACATCACTCATATCGCACGTTCCTCTCATTATAATCATATTATCTGCATATTGCTTCTTTTTTTGATATTTTTTTCAAACCTTGCTTATTATAACCTAGATAACTTAAAGTATCAAACAGTTTATGTGTTTTTTTCGAGTTTTCGTGAATTTATATAGCGTTTCACTTGTTTTTTTGATATAATAGTGCCAATCTAATAAAAATTCCAAGCTGGAGGGTTCGTATGCAGGAAAAAAGAAAGAACGTCAGACTTCCAATCAAACTCAAATTGGAAGTTTCTAATTTATTTAAGCAGGATGGTGTAAAAATCGAGAATCTTGATACCGAAATCGAGGTCTTCGATATATCCAAAGCTGGTATCGGCTTTATGTCCCTGTCCAAGCTTCCGGTCAATTATTATTTCAATGCAACGCTTGAATTCGAGAACCGGGAAGAAATAATCTTATCCGTTGTAAAGATTCTGTATGTAACGCCAATTGGCAACGCCGGCTATCGTTATGGCTGTGAGTTCGTCGGTCTGCCATCTATGTACGATTACATATTTGAGGAGTATGCGCAGAACCTGTAACCATCCAGATACTGGTTCTACCATATAAAGATAAAACGAATAAAACAAACAAAAAGAAAGAGTTGCATGCGGTTTTCCGCAAAAGCTCTTTCTTTTTATACGTAACTTATTCTACGCCGGAAGTATGTTCTGGTTCCGGCGGCTGATATTCTTCAAATACCAGTTCTTCTCCTCTGTGAAACGCCTCTGTACTATCCTTCTTGAACAGAACGATCAATGTCTGGAACAACAGCTTGATATCCAGCCAGAAGCTATATTCTTCGATATACGTCAGATCTAAGATCAGTTTATCCTTCGGAGATGTATTATACTTCCCGGCAATCTGTGCATGTCCGGTAATACCTGCCTTTACACGCAGGCGGTATTCAAACTCCGGCAGAACCGATGTATAGTTAAATACATTTGCCAGCATCTCCGGTCTTGGTCCGACAACGCTCATATCACCTTTTAAGACATTGAAGAACTGCGGAATCTCATCCAGCCGGTATTTCCGAAGGAACTTTCCAACGCGTGTCACGCGCTCGTCATCCTCCACCACAGAATAATTCTCCACATTCTCACGCATCGTCCGGAACTTATATACCGAGAATATCTTTCCGTCCCGCGTCGCACGGTTCTGCTTAAAAATAATACTCCCATGGTCATCAAGTTTAATCATGATCACGACAACCAGCATAACCGGTGATGTCAGAAGCAGTGCGATCACAGAGATAATGATATCCATCGTGCGCTTGATAAACCGCTGTTCCAGGGTCAGCCCCTTGGAATAATTGCAATACACGGACACATCATCTAAGATAAAATGTTTTGCGCTTTTCTCGATCACATCATGCATATCCGGGTTGAAATATACGTTCTTCATATTCTGGTAACAATACTCTAAAATCTGTGTCCGATCCTGTACCGGAACGTCATAGATAAAGATCGTATCATGTTCCAGAATGTACTGCTTGAGGTTTGCATCCCGGTAATCCGCAACCTTATTTACCTTGTATTGCAGCTTGTATTTCAAGACACCACGTACAATCTCGTTCAGACTCTGTTGGGAGGATGTAACAATAAGGCAATCCTCCGGCTGATAAATCTTAAAATACAGATGATTGCCACCATATACAAAAATCAGGATCATTATAAACTGAATTGCCAGAATCGGCAAAAGCAGGTATGGCTGTTCCAGCTTGAAGCTCTGGTTATTCATCTGGTTTGTATTCATGATTGACAGTACAATCACGGAGATCACATCGGTAAATATCTGATTTAAAAACAAAGACAGCACAATGGGCTTACTCTTTCGTTTTCCAATATCGTAATGTCCGTAAATCGTTGAAAACATATAGTGCATCACAACATATGCTGCAATCGTGATACCGGATGTTCTCGAGAGATTCCACAACTGCCAGTTTGATCTCGCATAAATTCCGTACAATGCAAAGAACAATATCAAATTCAAAACTGCCTTGAGAAAAAACACAAGTGATGTCTCAAGTTTTCTGGTATTATTCATCCTATATCCTTACTGTACTTCATATCCTTTGCTTCGGATTACACTAACTACCGCATCTACGTGTTCCTTGCACAGCGCATCCGTTTCGGCTTCCACCATCACACGGATGAGCGGCTCTGTTCCACTCTGACGAAGCAGGATTCGTCCGTCGTCCCCGAGTGCTTCTCCTACCTTCTTCGCTGCGGCAAGTACATCTGCATCTTCCATAACTTCCTTCTTGCTTGTCACCTTGACATTCACGAGAAGCTGTGGGTAGATCGTCAGTCCACGTGTCAGCTCGGACAGCGGCATCTTCTCTTCCACCATTGCTTCCATGATCTTCAGGGATGTCAGAACACCATCACCGGTTCTTGCATTCTTCGAGAAGATGATATGACCACTCTGTTCACCACCGAGGATATATCCGTTCTCCATCATACACTCGTAGACATATTTGTCCCCGACTGCGGTCTTCTCATAGCCGATACCCTCTGCATCCAATGCCTTGTACAAACCAAGGTTTGACATAACTGTCGTTACAACCTTATTGTTGTTCAGTCTGCCGCGGTCACGCAGATACTTGCCACAGATGTAGATGATTGCGTCGCCATCTACCAGATTACCCTTCTCATCGACAGCCAGACAACGGTCTGCATCGCCATCGTAAGCGAATCCGGCATCTAAATTATTCTCTACAACAAACTTCTGCAGTCCCTCGATATGGGTGGAACCACAGTTCGTATTGATATTCGTACCATCCGGTGTGTTGTTAATGACATAGGTCTTCGCGCCGAGTGCATCGAACACGGCCTTCGCAACCGTCGAAGATGCGCCGTTTGCGCAGTCGAGTCCGACACGCAGATTCTTGAACGCACGTGTTGGAAGTGTCATCAGATAACCGATGTAACGGTTTCTACCCATCGAATAATCCGTCGTCCGTCCGATCTTCTCCTTCGTTGCAAACGGAATCTCCGGCACGAGTCCGTCGATATAATCCTCGATCTGCTTCTCCACGGCTGCATCCATCTTCGCGCCGCGGCTATTGATAATCTTGATTCCGTTATCATAAAACGGGTTATGACTCGCTGAGATCATGATTCCACAGTCAAACTCATCGGCACGCACGATATAGGACACGCTCGGTGTCGGTGTGACATGCATCAGATATACATCTGCGCCGCTCGCCGTGAGTCCTGCAACTAAGGAATACTCAAACATATAGCTCGAACGTCTCGTATCTTTGCCGATGACGATCCTTGCCCGGTCATCCCCCTGCTTCTCCTTACCAAAATAATATCCGAGATATCTTCCGACCTTGTACGCATGCTCCACTGTCAGATCAACATTTGCCTCACCGCGGAATCCGTCTGTTCCGAAATACTTTCCCATATTTTCCCCTTTCAATTCAGGTGTCTGAATTTATCTTCATCGTTTTATTATGCATGTGTGCATTATTCTTATTATATTCTTTTTTTTCTTACTTGTAAAGAATTGACGCATCAATGCAATCATCACTCTGTTTCATCCTGGCTTTTCTTATCATCCTGGGGTTCCGCTTCTGCAGTTTTGTCTGAACAATGCAGTGCATACCGGCTGTACAGGTCTTCGAGATCAACATCATCTTCCGTATAATCCGTCTCCCCGCCTCGGTTCTCCCACATCGTTTCATCTGGCTCATCATCCCTTGGCTGATGTGCCATCTCCTCGATATTAATCTGCGGCAACATAATATCAAGTGCCTGCCGCTTGTTCTGAATCTCCACATGCTTCAGGCTTCCGCCAAACTCTCCATCCAGTGTCCATGCAATCTCCTGTTCTCCATCTACAACGACACGGGACGCCTTGCATTCAAAGAACATCTCATTTTTCTCGACTTCATTTTGCAGAAGCCCGCGGATGATCTGCTGCATCTCCGCCGGTGTTGATGGCATCTTGATAAAGAGACAATCAAACTTTCCGTCATCCAACACTACATGCTTGGCTCCTCTCAACTTGAATCCACCGACCGAAAGGGTATTTGTCACCATACCATATAGATATTTTCCAGTGATTGTCTTCTCGTCAAACTGTGCCGTCAGATTAAAGCCTTTGTAATTTCCGATATTTTTAATTCCTTCAATAATATATGCCGAATGTCCGATTGCCTTCTTCAATGACTGGTTCGTGCTGTAGGACACGTCAGTAAAGATACCGAATGCCGCAATATAGATGAACGACTTCTCTGCGAACTGTCCGACGTCTATCTTGGTACATTTTCCATCTACGATCTGATTTGCTGCTTCAATTGGTTTTCTTGAGATACGTAGGCTTCGTGCAAAATCATTCGTAGTTCCAACCGGAATATAACCAAGCGGCACTTTCTTAAGCCCCATCTTGGAATACCCGCATACGGTGTTGTCAAGCGTGCCATCGCCGCCCGCGCACACGATCAGGTCATAATCCGCGCCGTCCACACGTACCTTGCGCTCTGCATCTTCCGGTCCCTGTGTCGGATAAGTCACAACCTCGTATCCTGCCTGTGAAAATACCATGATAATCTCAAACAAATCATTTCTGATTGCCGTTCGCCCGGCTTTCGGATTGATAATAAATAATAAGCGTTTCATGGCTTCCCTCCATTATCTTCTCATATGTCATCACGCGATAGCCTGATGACCTGCACACGTAGCTGCGTGCTTTATTTATCTTCTTGCCAGATATGCATCCAAGCCCTTTTTCCGGAGCTTGCATGCCGGGCAGTTGCCACAGCCATCGCCCTTGATTCCATTATAACACGTTAATGTCATATTGCGAACCAAATCAAATCCGCCAAGCTTATCCGCGAGTTCCCATGTCTCTTCTTTGTCAAGCCACATCAGAGGCGTGATAATGTCAAACTCATAATCCATTGCCAGATTCAGAGATACATTCAAAGATTTAATAAACTCATCTCTGCAATCCGGGTAACCCGAGAAATCACTCTGGGATACACCCGTCAGGATATCCGTTACCCCTTTTTGCTTTGCGAACACAGCTGCAAATGTCAGGAACAACATATTTCTTCCATCGACAAATGTATTCGGTGTGCCCTCTTCCGGTGCATCGCTATCCACCTGCATATCATCCCTGGTCAGTGAATTCGGTGCAAGCTGATTTAACAGTGTCATATCCATGATTGTCTGCTCCACGTCGAGCTTCTCACAGATTTCCTTTGCCGCATCAAGCTCTGCCACATGTCTCTGGTGATAATCAAACGATACGGCATACACCTTCTTATAATGCTTCTTCGCATATAACAGACAGGTTGTGCTGTCCTGTCCTCCGCTGAATACAACTACAGCTGCTTCTTTGTTCTTCTTGTGCTGCATAATAATCACTCCTTCATATTCTGTGTTTTTATCTCTGTTTTAACTTCTACCGCAGCAACATCATCAGTTTGTTCTGCAATGTCTCATTTCTCTCAAATTCGCCGGTAAATGTCGTCGTAAATGTCTTCGCACTTGCATTCCGGATACCTCTGGCTGTCATGCAGCTATGGCTTCCCTCGATCACGACTGCGACATCTTCGCTTCCGGTCACTTTACTCATAATATATGCGATATCCGTCCCGATTCTTTCCTGCAGCTGTAAGCGTTTTGCGACCATATCCGCAATCCTCGCAATCTTGCTTAACCCAAGCACCTTTCCCTTCGGAATATATGCAACTGACACGTGCATGTCATACATAAGTGCCATATGATGCTCACAGTAGCTGAACACTTCAATATCCTTGACTAACACCATATCGCTCGTGTCCTTACCCGGACGCTCGAACGACTTGTTGAACATCTCCGCAATCTCATCGTTCGTGTAATTCATTCCCTCAAATACTTCCTCATACATGCGGGCAACCCGGTCGGGAGTCTCCTTCAATCCCTCCCGGTCCGGATCATCGCCAAGGGCAACTAAAATCCCGCGGATATGCTCTTTGATTGCTTCTTTATCGATTGCCATCTTATACTCCTTTTTTCTCCGGGTCCCAGATGTATTTATGCATCTGAAGCTGCAGCCGGACATCCTTCATGTTTTCCTGTATCATATAATCTACGATCTGTGCCGGTGTAATCGCCGAAAATGCAGAGCTTAAATATACCGCCGCCTTCTCACACAGGTCGTATGTCTCAATAATCTTCTTTGCAGTTTCCAGATCTTTCATCGATGAAACAACAAATTTTACTGCATCCTGCGGTTTTAACCACGCGTAATTCTCCGTGCGCATAAACCGTTCCATCCCACTGTCCGGAAGCTTATAATCCAGTGTCATACAGACATTCTCCGGGCGTGCATCATATCCGGAGATATCCACGCTTCCATTCGTCTCAATCTCCACACGCAGATCTTTATCCGCTGCCAGAAGTGCAATCAGTGCTTCGATCTCCGGCTGGATCAGCGGTTCCCCGCCGGTCAATGTTACATTTTTTACACTGCAAGACTTGATATACGCATAGATTTCTTCCGCGCGCATTCGCTCATATGGCACCTGTGGCTCATTCGCCCATTTCGTATCACAGTATCCACAGGCAAGATTGCATCCCGCAAACCGGATGAAACACGCAAGCTCCCCGGCATGGGTTGCCTCGCCATTGATACTGACAAACTTTTCTACAACTTTATAATCTCCCATATTACTCCATATATGCGGCGCAGTTATTCGGTGTCTCATACACCGTCGCCTTTAAGACATGATAGCCCTTTCCTTTCATCTCTTCATAGAAAAACTTTGCGAAGTTCTCCGCTGTCGGACGAAACATCACTTCCACTACCTTAAAATGTTCTTCTTCAAGCACATCCAGAGTTCTTCGTTTCAGGCTTCCGATCTCTACGATCAGGCAATGATCGAGCGCATCTGCGATATTCTTCAGATCTGTTTTTAATCTGGAAAAATCTACGATCATACCACGGTTGTTTCCTCCCATCTCCAGACTATTGCTTCCCACCTCGATTTCTACCGTCCAGTGGTGTCCATGAATGTTAGAACACTTTCCCTCATAGCCCGCAAGAAAATGTGCGCTGTCAAAGCTTGCATTTGTCTTTAATGTATACATATTAAAACTCCTTTCATACAGAAAAAGCGGGCGCACAAAGCACCCGCAACATAAATTCATCATTTATGGCTTGCCCTAGTTTTGTTTAACGGCAGGATGGTGCGAATGAACTGCCGCGCGTGTCATCCACGCGTCTATGTGATTAGATATGTAAAAACTTCTTTACCTCTGTAAGCATGTCTTCCTTGTCGCAGACAATATCATGACGAACCTCTGCCTGACGGATATCCTCGATTGCCTGCGGTACCTTCACGCCGGAAATCTTGTTAAGCTCATCTACGAGTTCAAAATCAGACTGCTTATCATAATCGCTGTTGATAGCGTTCATAACGCTTCTCGTGAACTTGTATGGGCTTGCAGTACTTGCAATCACGGTTGGTGTCGTGTCGCCGGTCTCCTTCACATACTTGTCATATACGGAAGCTGCTACAGCTGTATGGGTATCCATGATATACTGATCAGACTCATATACACGCTTGATCGTAGCGGCTGTCTCTGCCTCTGAAGCATAATTTCCGTAGAAGTCTGCCAGTTGCTTCTTCATATCGTCTGTGATCGTGTATGCACCCTCGCCTGTCAGTGCCTGCATCAAAGCCTTATTCTTCTCTGCATCATTACCTGCGATGCGGTAGATCAGACGTTCCAGATTGCTGGAAATCAGAATATCCATAGAAGGAGATGTTGTTAAAATGAACTCTCTTTTTCTGTCATAAGTTCCTGTACGGAAGAAATCATACAGAACCTTGTTCTCATTGGATGCACAGATAAACTTGTTGATTGGAAGTCCCATCTGCTTTGCATAGAAGGCAGCCAGGATATTTCCGAAGTTTCCGGTCGGAACAACAACGTTGATCTTATCTCCTGCCTTAATCTCGCCATTTGCAACAAGTCTTGTATATGCATATACATAATATACCATCTGTGGCACGAGGCGTCCGATGTTGATGGAGTTTGCGGAAGAGAACTGATATCCCTTGGATGCCAGATACTCGTTCAGCTCCTTGTCAGAGAACATCTTCTTCACACCGGTCTGTGCGTCATCGAAATTACCTGTGATACCGATGACACATGTATTATCACCCTTCTGGGTTACCATCTGCTTCTCCTGGATCGGGCTTACGCCGTGCTTCGGATAGAATACGATGATCTTCGTACCCGGTACATCTGCGAATCCTGCAAGTGCAGCCTTACCTGTATCACCGGAAGTTGCGGTCAGAATCACAATTTCATTCTTCACGTTATTCTTCTTCGCTGAAGTTGTCAGCAGATATGGAAGAATCGAAAGTGCCATATCCTTAAATGCAATCGTTGCACCATGGAACAGTTCCAGATAATATGCACCCGCCTTGTGTACAAGCGGTGCAATCTCCTTCGTATCGAATTTTGAGTCATAGGCACTGTTGATGCAATGGCGAAGTTCTTCCTCTGTGAAGTCTGTCAACATCAGCTTCATAACCTGATATGCAACCTCACGGTAATCCATCTTAGATAGCTCTTCTAAGCTCTTGTCAAACACCGGTATCTGATCCGGTACAAACAATCCGCCTTCGTTTGCAAGTCCTTTCAATATCGCCATAGAAGCAGTTGCTTCTTCCTGTGCATTTCTTGTACTTCTGTAAACCAGTTCCATCTTTCTCTCCTTTTATTCAACTACCAAATAGGCAGAGGTTGTTCTCATGTTAAAATTCAAAGCTTCCTGATGTGTATTGCAGAACACATCAAAATGATTTCCGGTAATCGCGCCCCCGCGATCCTGAACTTCATAGATCTGTCCATCGATCATAATCTTCGTTCCGAATGCAAAGTTCTTCGGCGCTGCAATCGTCCAGCCTGCAGTTGCGCGTGCACCGCTTGCCGTCGTTGGATTCTCCATGTTACTCCACTTTCCACAACAAATCGGGCATGGGCAGTAAGCAGTCAGCAGGTATTCACCCAGATACTGATACTTTCCGTTCGCATCGGCTGGTACATACGTCGGTGTGGAAGCGGTTGTCGTAGCAGTTGTTGTATCGGTCTCTGCGGATGCCACAACGACGGCATTCGGATCGTACTCGCCAATCTCACCCGGTCCGGTATGCACGGCTGTCAAAGCCTCCAGAGCCGCCTGATCGCGCTTATCCTGTCTTCTTGCTGTCAAAATCTCATCAATCTGCTGTTCTGCACGCTCAAGCTGTGCCAGCTGTTCGGTCTCGTAATTCACATTCACCATATCACTATAGCTGATGCCTGTCGTTGCAAACAGTTCACCATCAAAAGCGTCTTTATTCTTCGCCAGATCCGCAACCGTCATCATAACTCCGGTTGCAACCTCCCGGTTTGCAATACGGTCTGCAAGAGAAACTGCACAGACAACCACAAGCGCAAGTATTACAAGTCCTGTTCCGATGTACTTGCCATATTGCTGTATAAACTGCGTCAGCCTTCCCGTTTTCTTCTCTTCTTTTTTCTCTATCGGTGTGGTTTTGTTCAATTGGATTGTTTCTATCTTATTGATTGTTTCCATCTTACCTGTCTCCATATTGTTCCCATTCTTTTCATGCAATTTCAGTATGAAATTTATGATAAAATTGTTACAAAAAGGTTACATTACACTTCCATGATTATAATTCAAGAATGCCGTGCGGTCAAGTAATTTCACGACTTTTTTCCTGTTTTTCCCTAGACAATCCGGGAGATAGCCGTTATACTGAATTCATATGCGGATTTTATGTTTTCGAATCCTCTATTGTATTCACAGAAAGGATGTTTCCTCACACAGATTATGTCAGATTTACCGGGTATTTATTCAGCAATGAAAAAAGACGGCAGCACATATTTCCGCGCTTCCGTCACATATCGTACCAAGCATATCAGTCTAGGCAGCTTCGCAACCGAAGATGCTGCCTCACGGACTTACAAGGAGGCTCGGATGATTCTGGATCATCCGGAGATCACATTGGCGCAATATCACTTATTCTCTTGTATTTCCCATGATAAGTTTGTTTGTCTGCTCAATTTCCGTGACAGTGGCATCTATTTCAAGACACCCATCTATCTGTGCAGGAAATATTTCGAATATCATATGTCCACCACAGAGATCCTCAAGTTTGACCGCGATGACCTGTTCTTCTATGCCTCCAAAAAAATCCAGAAAAAAGGCGGCTATCTCTTCGTGAGTGACTATGGCAGCCAGTACAGCATCCTGTCACGCTACGGGATCCGTCCGTTCTCTGTCTACGAAAAAGACTACCGCATGGCAAATGGCGATCCGCTTGATTTCCGCTATTCCAATATCGAAATCATAAACCAATATGCCGGTGTCCGGAAGAAGGAATCTGCTTCCGGTCAGACAGTATACCAGACGAAGATCCATGTCAACGGCGATTTCATCGTCGGTTCCTACCCGGATGAGATCACTGCTGCCATCGCATACAACAAAGCGGCAGACACGCTCGCATCGCACGGAATCAGCAAGGCATATGCCCGAAATTACATTGTTACCATGACAAGTGAGCAGTATCATACCGCTTATGCTTCTGTTTCTATTTCCAAAAAGCTTACAACGCTTGTACCATAGCTGCAAGCGCATCATAGGTTTCCACCATATTAATCTTCGCACGCAGTTTTGCCGAATCCGGCATACCCTGTGTGTACCACGCTACATGCTTGCGCATCTCATGGATTCCGGTAAACTCCCCTTTGTATTCCACCATCAGAGACGCATGACGTAACATCATTTTCTTTCGTTCTTCCACATCCGGTTTTGCCAGATGTTCCCCGGTTTTTAAGAAATGACAGATATCCCGGAATATCCATGGATTCCCCTTTGCAGCACGCCCGATCATCACGCTGTCACAGCCGGTCTGTTCGCGCATCCTGATCACATCCTCTGCACAGGTGATATCTCCGTTCCCGATGACCGGCACAGACACTGCTTCTTTCACCCGGCGGATCACATCCCAGTCTGCCTGTCCATGATAATACTGCTCTCTCGTTCTGCCGTGCACGGCAATCGCAGATACACCTGCCTGTCCGGCAATCCGTGCCACCTCCGGTGCATTGATATGGTCTGCATCAAACCCCGCCCGGATCTTAATCGTGATAGGAAGTGAAACCGCATGCACCAGTGCATCGACGATATCCCCGATCAGTTCCGGCTGTTTCATCAGTGCCGATCCTTCCCCGTTATTGAAGATCTTCGGTACCGGACATCCCATGTTGACATCAATAAAGGAAAAACCTTTATCCTCCAGTCTTTTTGCCTGCGAAGCCATAAGCTCTGGTTCACTCCCGAAAATCTGCACACCAATCGGTGATTCCTCCGGCTTCGTCATAAGCAGTGGTCCCGTGTTCTTATTGTTATAATACATGCCTTTTGCACTCACCATCTCTGTGTATACGATATCACAGCCCATCTCTTTGCATAAGAGACGAAATGGCAGGTCACAGATACCTGCCATTGGTGCTAATGCGATTTTACCAGTAAAATCCATAATCTCGTCCTTTATTGTTTCTCGTAGATCAACTGCAGTCCTTTGAGCGTAAGGTCTGCATCATAATAATCAATGCAATCTGTATTCTCTGAAATCAGCTTGCCAAGTCCTCCGGTTGCCACAACCTTGATGTTATCCAGACCGGATTCCTGCTTGATTCTGCGGATAATATACTCCGTCTGGCCGACATAGCCATAGAATACACCTGCCTGCATGCTGCTGACCGTATCCTTCGCCAGGATCGTATCCGGTCTCTTGATTTCGATTTCAGGCAGCTTCGCTGTACCTGACCAGAGAGCGGCTGCTGCAAGTCTGATTCCCGGTGATGTTGCACCTGAATGGAACACACCGCCTTCCAATACCAGATCATGTGTAGTTGCTGTTCCGAAATCGACAACAATTACCGGTCCGCCATACAGCTCATACGCGGCAACCGCATCAACCAGACGATCCGCACCCAGCGTCTTCGGCTCCGGAATCGCAATATTGATACCGGTCTTGATTCCCGGTGCTACAATAATCGGCTGGATATTCAGATACTTAATGATACCGCTTGTCAGAGAGTGCATCACCTTCGGCACAACCGAGGCAATAATCACGGCATTAATCTCCGAGACACGAATATCCTGTACCCTTAACCAATCCACGAAATACACACCATACTCATCGGATGTACGTGCCGTACCGGTTGTGATCCGGAATGTCTTGATCAGATTCTTACCATCAAACAGTCCTACTGTAATATTTGTGTTTCCTACATCTACTGCAAATAACATACCCGCTACCCTTAACTCAAGAAAAATGTCTGAAAATACAGTTCGAGCTGTTCAAACAATTCTCTTTTTTCCTTTCTGATCTGCTTGATCTTCAGACCACAGCCAATCTCATCATACAGGATATCCTCCTCTGCCGCATCAGTCACAATATTCAGGTTCCCCATACTGTCAAACACGAGCATCATGATTCCACCGACATCCTCCGTAAACAGCGTGCACATAATCCGGAGTTCCTTTTTGACCTCAGTTGGCAGATTCTCAAAATCTTCATTCAAATAATATTTCTGTGTATACTTCGAAGCACTACACAATATCACTTCATCCTGATACATATCATTTCCTCTCTTGCCGGAATGTCCGTCTACCCGATCACATCCGCCATATCATAGAAACCTGCCGGTTTGCCTGCCAGGAACTTCGCAGCTTCCACTGCACCCTTCGCAAATACTGACTTCGAATATGCCGTATGCTTAAACTCGATTACCTCATCTACACCGGCAAAAATCACCTCATGTTCTCCGACAATTGTACCTCCTCGTACAGCCGAGATACCAAGTTCCTTCTTATCACGCTTTTTTCTTACCTGTGAGCGATCATAAACATATTCATAGGCATTATCTCTTGCATCATTGATTGCATCGGCAAGTGCCAGTGCAGTTCCGGACGGTGCATCCACCTTCTGGTTATGATGCTTCTCTACGATCTCAATATCATAGCCTGCCGGTGCAAACACATTTGCAGCATCCTTCAGAAGCTTCATCAATGTATTGATACCAAGACTCATATTCGCGGACTTTAAGATTGCCACCTTCTCAGAACAAAGGGATACCTTATTGAGCTGTTCCGGTGAAAGTCCGGTTGTACAAAGCACAACCGGCACCTGCTTATCTACCGCATAATCAAGCAGCTTATCAACTGCGGCGGCTGCCGCAAAATCTATAATTGCATCTGCTTTAACATCACATGCATTGATATCTGTGAATACCGGATATCCGTTTTCTCTATTATCCACGACATCGATGCCGGCTACGATCTCCACATCCGGATCTTCCTTACAGAGTCCTGTGATGACCTGCCCCATCTTACCGTTACAACCATGCATAATAACACGAATCATTTGTTCTTCCTCCCGGTCTTTCTGTCTGTATTACTGGATTTTTACTCCGAATCCTGTCATTGCCTTCTTCAGCTTCTCTGTATGTTCCGGCTCAAGTTCTGTAAGTGGCATACGAAGATTTCCTTCGCAAAGCCCCATCAATTCTACCGCTTTCTTGACAGGAATTGGATTCACTTCGCAAAACAGTGCATCGCAAAGCGGAATTGCCTTGATCTGGATCTCTCTTGCTCCGACAACATCTCCATCTAAGTACTTCTGTACCATATCGTGTGTCTCCTTCGGAGCTACATTTGCAAGTACAGAGATAACGCCCTTTCCACCGAGGGACATGATTGGCATTACCTGATCATCATTTCCCGAATATACGTCAAGGCATCCATCTGCCAGGCTTACCAGACGTGCAACCTGAGACAGGTTGCCGGTTGCTTCCTTAATTGCAACGATATTCTTCACATTCTTAGCCAGATATACGGCTGTCTCCGGCTGGATGTTCGTACCTGTTCTGCTTGGTACATTGTACATGATAATCGGAAGTGTCACACTGTTCGCAATCGCTGTATAATGTGCGATCAGGCCCTTCTGTGTTGCCTTGTTGTAATATGGTGTTACCACAAGCAGACCATCCACGCCATACTTCTCTGCTTCCTGCGACAGATAAATCGCGGTCTCTGTACAATTCGATCCTGTACCTGCAACAACCGGGATACGCTTGTTGACTACCTCTGCACAGAAACGGATACACTCAAGGTGTTCCTCATGGGATAAGGTTGAAGACTCTCCTGTCGTTCCGCATACAACAATACAATCTGTTCCTCCTGCAATCTGATACTCGATCACATCACGAAACTTATCATAATCCACGGAACCATCTTTCTTGAATGGCGTAACGATTGCAACTGCTGAACCTGTAAAAATTGACATCTTTCTCTTCCTCCTAAATTTTATAAGGTATAACCATAAATAAAGCTGGCACCCCGATAAAGTGCCAGCTTGAATGTCTCAATTCCGGTAGCGCTCCATCTGCATGCTCACAAATGACAGTCATACAATTCTTCATTGCACAACCAGGATTCCAGTGCTTAGACATCTGTCGTCCTTCGGCGGTTTCCCCTTTTCCATGCGATCCACTGTTCTAAGTCATCCCGCAAAGTACTCTTGAATCCCGCACCTCTACTCAATCAAAAATCAAGGATAGTATATCATCGCCATACAAGTCTGTCAATCATTATTCCAAACATTCCATCTTGCTGACCGATACCTCGTATGCGACCTTATTCACTATCTCATCATTTCCTATTTTCTTCTGATATTCCCGGCTCTGGATGCGTCCCCAGATTGCTACATGTTCACCCACCGCAAGCTTGCCGGCGAATCTGGCGTTTCTGCCCCAGCAGATACACGGAATATAATCTGATTTACCATATGCACGATTGACAGCAAGCAGAATATCCGCAATTTCCCTGCCAAGCGGTGTCATACGATAGATTGGTTCCTTGCATATGTAGCCATCGAGATATATCTGATTTGGTTTGTTCTCCTTGTCATCCACCGCCTCAATCACTTCAATCTCGCGGACAAACACGGAGAGAATCAAACGGTTTTTGTTCTCCTCATGCTTGTTATAAGAACGAAACTGTCCTTTTGCAAGTACCTTCTCCCCGATGTGGCTTTTCTCCACATCAAACAACCGGTCCGATACCATCAGCGGAATCACATCATGCGCATCTGATAGCCGGCTGACTACCATATCCACCATGTAAAACCCCTCACCGAATATCTCATGGCTGAACCGGAAATCGGATACGATTTCCCCCGCTACGACCACCTGGTTGTTGTTTAGAATCTTCTCTGTCATATTTTTTCCTCCCTCTTGTCATATCACAGTGCTTTTCTTTCCCCATAAACTGTGAGCTTTTTTATTGTACATTTACAATATATGCGTGCATATATCGTAATATGACTGCAAATTTATTTTTTTGCCAATCGCTGCCGGAGCACCTCGTAGCTGATCACCGCTGTCGATATGGCAGCATTCAGTGACTCTACCTGCCCCTGCATCGGTATGCGTATCAAAGCGTCTGCGCTGGCACTTACCTGCTCTGTCAGGCCATTTCCTTCGTTTCCGATCAGAAATGCACAACCCCCGGTGAAATCTTCCTCATAAAAATCTGTGCCTGACAAATGCGCTCCGTAAATCCGGATTCCATGCACCTTGGCATCAGCGATTGTACGTGTCAGATCCTGTGTGACATACACCGGCACACGGAAGATCGATCCCATCGTAGACCGGACCACCTTCGGATTATACAGATCAACCGAATCCGCACTCAGTATGATTCCTGTCACACCTGCACCTTCTGCTGTCCGGATGATCGTCCCAAGATTACCCGGGTCCTGCAGCCGCTCCACGATCAGCACAAACGGAACCGTTCCCTCTGTATAGAGAGACGCCTCTACCATCTGTGGGATACGGACCAATGCAAGTATTCCCTGTGGAGTATTCGTATCTGACATACTCTGAAAAACAGAATCTCTCACAAGCTCCACCGGTACGTGGAAATTCTCTGTCACCGGGCGGAAGCTTTCTTCCATACTTTCGGCAACATATACCGCCTGCAAAGCATCCTTCGGAATCTCCCGTACCATACGGATGCCTTCTACAATAAAGACTCCCATCTCCCGGCGCTTTGATGCAGACTTCATCAATTTTTTAATTTCCTTTATTTTATCATTTGATGCTGACGTAATCAATGTCTATTATCGTCCTTTCTTGTCGACTAAAATTACATTTTCCCCGCCGTACAGTTGTTTTAGCTCTGTAAGGAGTGCTTCGTCCGGAAGTACGCGGTACGAATCCGCCAGCTGCTTCACCTTCACACCCGGCTGCTGTTCTTCCGTCTTCGGAGGCTGGATCGCAATCTTAACGACCGTCTGTCCCGCATGGCGCTTGAGAATTCCAAGCAGCTGCACCTCCTGATTGATATAAAGCTGCATTCCCGCGAAACGGATCCACAGTTCTTTGCCTGCCGCTGCCTGATTGCGTCGAAGTTCGTCGAATGTTGTCATCCGTGAGAATAACAACTTGCCTCCACGCTCATCAATGGATGCATTTCCTTTGATCAGCAGCTTCGTGTCTTTGACAAGCCGCTCTTTATTCGCCCGGTAATCCCGCGCGAATACGACGACTTCCACAGTTCCGAACATATCCTCTACTGTAAGAAATGCCATCTCATCGCCATTTCTTGTGGTTTTCTTCGTTATTTCAGTCAACATGCCTCCGATTGTATAACCTGCCTTGTCGACTAGCTGATCCTGCTGGTCAAATGCAGCTGCGTCGACCTCGCCGTCTGCCAGTTCCTCTGTGTTGACGATGAAGTCTGTTGATTTCGCCGTCGTATATTCCTCCAGAATATCCAGATCATCGTCAAGTGGATGACCACTGACATAGATACCAAGAATTTCCTTCTCTTTTGCAAGCAGATCGTCCTTATCGTATTCTGCGACATCCGGATACTTGACGCGGAAATCAGATTTTTCCTCTTCCCCTAAGAAATCCATCAGGGACAGCTGTCCGGACATCGAATTCTTCTTATCCTTCGCCGCCTGCTCCAAAACCGCCGGATAGGCGATCATCATCTGGTGCCGGTTATATCCGAAGCTGTCAAATGCACCCGCAAGAATAAAGCTTTCGATCGTCCGTTTGTTTGCTTCCTTACCGGACAACCGCCCCACAAAGTCCTCCAGACTGGTGAACGGTCCGTTCGCAACTACTTCCTGGTGAATCACTTCTGTCACACCATCTCCGATACTCTTCAGACCGGAAAGTCCAAACCGGATGCCATCCCCATCCACGAAGAAATCCCCACTTCCTTTGTTGATGTCCGGTGGAAGTATCTTGATTCCCATCGATTTACATGTCTGGATATAACTACTCATCTTCGCAGTATTTTCACGTACGGATGAGATCAAAGCTGCCATATATTCTGCCGGATAATAAATCTTCAGATACGCTGTCTGGTATGTGACAACCGCGTACGCAGACGCATGGGATTTGTTGAACGCATAGTTTGCGAAATCAACCATATCATCGAAGATCTTATTCGCAACCGCTTCCGTAATTCCCCGCTTCACACAGCCCGGCACATGCAGCTCTTCATTTCCATATACAAAGTACTGCCGTTCCTTGTCCATGACATCTGCTTTTTTCTTCGCCATCGCACGGCGCACCAGATCGGAACGTCCCATCGAATAACCGGCAAGCTCCATAACGATCTGCATTACCTGCTCCTGATACACCATACAGCCATATGTGGACTTCAGAATCCGTTCAAGCTGTGGTACATCGTATACAACCTGTTCCGGATGTTCCCGGTTGGCAAGATATTTTGGAATGAAATCCATCGGTCCCGGACGATACAAGGAGATTCCGGCAACCACTTCATCCAGATTTTTCGGCTTCAACTGCTTCATGAAGCTCTTCATCCCAGCACTCTCCAACTGAAACACGCCTTCTGTCTTTCCCGCCGACAAAAGCTCAAATACAGCCGGATCGTTCCGGTCGAGTCTGGAAAGATCCAGCTTCACACCATGTGTCTCTTCGATCCGGTCAAGTGCGTCCTGAATCACTGTCAGATTCCGGAGAGCTAAGAAGTCCATCTTCAAAAGTCCTAATTCTTCCACCGGATCCTTCTCATACTGACAGACGATATTTCCATCGACACTTCGTGCAAGCGGCACATATTCCTCAATCGGCTTCTGGCCAATGATGACCCCCGCCGGATGCACACCGGTATGCCGCTGCAAGCCTTCAAGCTTCATTGCCATATCATATAACTTCTTAATCTCCGGTTCATTCTCGTACATTTCTTTCAAGTCCGGACTTACTTCAAGAGCCTTCGCCAGTGTAACAAGTTTCGCCCCCGGAATCCGGTTTGGAATCGCCTTGGCAACCTTATCACACATGCTGTACGGAAGTGCCATCGCACGGCCGACATCCCGTACACACATCTTCGCTGCCATCGTTCCGAAGGTTACGATCTGCACAACCTTATCCTTGCCATATTTTTCCACTACATAGTCAATGACTTCCTGCCTCCGGTTTACACAGAAGTCAATATCAATATCGGGCATGGATACACGTTCCGGATTCAAAAATCGTTCAAACAGGAGACCATCATGGATCGGCTCCACGTCTGTGATATGCAGACAGTACGATACAATGGATCCCGCTGCCGAACCTCGTCCCGGGCCAACCGGAATTCCCTGTTTCTTCGCGAAATTCACGAAATCCCATACGATCAGAAAATAATCAACAAACCCCATCTGCCGGATCATATCAAGCTCATATTGCAGACGGTTCGAAATCTCCTCTGTGACCTCCGGATAGCGGTTCACCACTTCCTTCTCACATAGCATTTTCAGATAGGAGAACGAATCATAGCCATCCGGTACATCGTATTTCGGCAGCTTCCGCTCTCCGAACACGATATCCACATTGCACATCTCGGCAATCTTGTTCGTATTCTCCAATGCTTCCTTCGCATATGGGAAGAGTGCTTCCATCTCCTCCGGAGATTTGAGATAGAACTGTCCCTTCTCATACCGCATACGGTCTTCATCATTCACTGTCTTACCCGTCTGGATGCAGAGCAGGATATCATGCGCTTCCCAATCCTCTTTGTTGATATAATGGGAGTCGTTTGTCACGACCATCGGAATACCAGTTTCTTTCGATAACCGCATTACCCCCATATTAACCGTCCGCTGATCTGCGATACCATGATCCTGCATCTCCAGATAATAATTGCCCTCTCCAAAGATTGCCAGATGCCGCAGTGCCGCTTCCTTCGCCTTCTCATACTGCTCCTGTCTGAGATCGGTTGCAATCTCTCCCGCGAGACACGCCGAAAGTGCAATAATCCCTTCGTGATACTGCTCTAACACTTCCATATCCACACGTGGTTTATAATAATAGCCCTCGGTATATCCCCGTGTCACAATCTTACACAGGTTATGATATCCCTCGTTATTCTTGGCAAGCAGCACAAGATGGTAATACCGGTTTTCGCCTTTTACCACCTCGCGGTCAAACCGTGACCCCGGTGCCACATAGACCTCACAGCCGATGATCGGCTTGATTCCATTTGCCTTGCACGTCTTATAAAATTCAATTACGCCATACATCGCTCCATGATCCGTGATTGCAAGCGCATCCATGCCGAGTTCCTTCGCACGCGGAACCAGCTCTTTGATCTTGGCGGAGCCATCGAGCAGACTAAACTGCGTATGCACATGTAAATGAGTAAATTTCATCGTTTCTATCCTCTGTTGTAACTACCCCATGTTGAAATGTCTTTAATATTTGTCTCCATACGGGAACAAATACTTGATAAACGGAAGGTACTTCGACAGCTTCTTGCGGCGAAGCGGAATCACCTCATAATTCCTGATATAGTGGAAGGTGTACGCCTCCCCCTTATCGGCAAGCATATGCAGGTATTTTTCTAACAGCCGGGCAGAATCCGGATGAAGGAATCTGCGTGATCTTCCGTTCATATAATAATCCAATGGTTGTTTCTCATAATAGCGTTCCTTGTTATAGATCTTGCAGGCTGCCACACGGTCACAGAACATCTCGATCACATATTCCTTTGGCATCTTGCTTCCGACAAGTATATGCTCCGTATCCGTCTTATCTACATTATAATCAATCCAATATTCCAGATGATGCTTGTTTCTTCCCTTGTGATGCAGCCATGACGATGTATAGCCCTTGTCTTCCCGCTCCGCATCATTCGGGCTCCGGTTTCCCTGATAATATTTTGCTCCCATCGAGAATTCCGTCCACGAATACTTCGACAGATCATGCAGCAGCCCCTGCTTATACAGTCCCACTGCAAAACAGTGCCGCATGACTGCCATCTTATGCTTCGTTATTGTCTTCAAATGTTCCAACCACTTCATGTCTAACATCTCTTTTCATTTTATTATTTTCATTCTGCCTTATGGAAATGCTCCTGCAGACCTTGTGTCACTGTGATATTCCCGGCATGATCTATAAAGACCGCCTCCGCGTGATACTTCTCAAGGATTGCCTGTGACCGCTCATAGCCAAGCACATAGCACGCCGTTGACAATGCATCACTGTATAATCCATTCGCACAGACAACTGTCACAGATGCAAGCTCTGTTGCTGCCGGATATCCGGTCGCCCGGTCAAGAATATGATGATACTTTGTTCCATCTTTTTCAATGTATTTCTCATAATCCCCGGAAGTGGATATGCACAGATTACTATCCGGCTCCAATTCCAGATATCCTGCATAATCGTCTGCGTTTCCTTCCGGATCCCGAATTCCCACATGGAAGCTGCTTCCGTCCGGCTTACTTCCGTAAACAAGAATACTTCCACCGACACTGATCGTTGCACCTGCTACAGATTCTGTCTTCAGGATCTGTTCCACGATGTCGAGTGCAAAGCCTTTTCCAACCGCGCCAAGATCGAGGATTCTGTCTTCGGTATTGATTGTCACTGTCTGGTCATCTCCACAGACAACAGACTCATATCCCACCTTTTTCAGTGCTTCATTGATTTCTGCATCCGATGGAATCTCAAAATCCTCCGCTGTCGCATTCTCTATATTCCACACATTTGCAAGCGGTCGTATCGTGATATCCAGAGCACCCTCACTGTCGCGGCAGATATTGAGGCTCTGCACGATTGCGGTATAGAGCGTATCTGATACGGTATAAGCTTCCCCGGACCGGTATGAATGATTCAGGACAGCCAGCTCGCTCGTGTCCTGCCTCCACGAGATCACTTCTGTATCAAGCTGTTTTATCGCCTGTTCAAGCTGTGAGCAAAGCGCTTTGTCTGCATCATACAGACTCACAGCCACGCTTGTTCCCATCGCGAAGCTGTACGAAGTCTCCGCACCTTCAAGAGGCGTTTCCTTCGTTCCGGTCTTCGTCGTTCCCACACGATAAAGTACGATCAGCAACACTGACACAACCAGCATTCCAAGCAGGATCCGTATTCTTGTTTGTACTAATCTTTTATCTTTTTTTACCGTATTCATCTAATGATGATATCCTTCCATCCGCTTCGTATAGTCCTCAAGCTGTGCCAGAAACCGTTTGTAATCTTTCTCCTTTAACTCCCCGGATGTCTCGCAGCGTGAAAGTGCTTCTTCCGCCTGTTTTCGCGCAGCAATAGCCAGATCCTTGTAGTTATTCTCCAGGTTGATCTGGATCTCATGGAACAACGCTTCTATCTCTTTTTTCGCCGGATTTTCCTTCTTAAAAAGCATACACTCACGCTCCTGTCGTTCTCGATTAATGATATTATTTTCCCATTTCAATGTGAATATGTCAACCCGATTTTCGTTTTATACGCCCAATGCATGATTGAAAGTCACGCTTCTTTTTGTTAGAATAGAGAATATTTGTAATAACAGGAGGATGAATCATGCTGTTAGCATGTCAGAATATATCAAAAGCATTTGGAACGAAAGAAATTCTGCACGATGTGAATTTCCACATCAACGAGAAAGAGAAGATTGCAATCGTCGGAATCAATGGTTCCGGCAAAACAACCCTGCTCAAAATTATCATGGGAGAAGAAACGCCAGACAACGGACAGGTGATCATTGCAAAGGATACAACGATCGGATATCTCTCCCAGCATCAGGACATCTCCTTCGATAATACGATTTACGGAGAAATGCTTGCAACGAAGCAATATATCCTCGATCTCGAAACAAGTATCCGGAAGCTTGAGAAGGATATGAAACACGCGGAAGGGGAAGAACTCGAGAAAATATTAGAAACCTACAACCGACTGAGCAGCAAATACGACCGCGACAATGGGTATTCCTACGAAAGCGAAATTACCGGTGTTCTGAAAGGTCTCGGTTTCTCTCCGGAAGACTATGACCGGCATATCAACACACTATCCGGTGGTCAGAAGATGCGGATTGCACTTGGCCGGCTGTTGCTTACCAGACCGGATCTGATTATCCTTGATGAGCCGACCAACCACCTGGATATGCCGAGCATCTCCTGGCTGGAAGGATTCCTGGCATCTTATTCCGGAAGTGTACTGATTGTCAGCCATGACCGGTATTTTATCGACCGGATTGTAACCAAGGTTATTGAAATCGATAATAAAAAAGCAACGATATATCATGGAAATTATACTTATTTTGCTGACAAGCGGGCAGAGCTCCGCGCATCCATGATGAAGGCATATCTGAACCAGCAGGCACAGATTAAACACCAGGAAGCTGTAATCACAAAACTCAAGCAATTCAATCGCGAGAAATCCATCAAGCGTGCCGAAAGCCGTGAGAAAATGCTCGACAAAATCGATGTTCTCGATAAGCCAACTGAAATCACATCGGAGATGCGTCTTACCTTAGAGCCTTCGGTTGAAAGCGGCAACGATGTTCTGACGGTCAGTCATCTTGCCAAATCTTTTGGAAAGGAGGCTCTGTTTACAGACCTTGATTTTGAGATCAAACGCGGGGAGAAGGTTGCTCTGATCGGTGGTAACGGAACGGGGAAAACAACGATTCTCAAGATGATCAACCATATCGTCTCCAAGGATGCCGGTACGATTGCGCTTGGATCCCGTGTACACATCGGTTATTACGACCAGGAACATCAGGTGCTCTCTCTTCACAAGACGATTTTCGAAGAGATCAGTGATGCCTATCCGGATCTGAACAACACCAAAATCCGGAACGTATTAGCAGCATTCCTGTTCACCGGTGATGATGTATTCAAGAAGATCGAGGATCTGAGTGGCGGCGAACGCGGACGTGTGTCCCTTGCCAAGCTCATGCTCTCACCAGCGAATTTCCTGATCCTTGATGAGCCAACCAATCACCTGGATATCCAGTCCAAAAGTATTCTGGAGGATGCAATCCGCAGTTATACCGGAACTGTCCTGGTTGTGAGCCATGACCGGTATTTCATTAACCGGATTGCAACACGTATTCTGGAGTTAAAAGATCAAAAGCTCTATTCCTTTATCGGGAACTACGAATATTATGATTCCCACAAAGAGCAGGTCTATACGGCTGCCGCTGCTGTTGCGCCGGAACTCGCTGATTCCGCGCCTGATACAACGGCTCCGGTCTCATCTGCAAAGGATGATTACAAAAAGCAAAAAGAAGAACAGGCGCGCATCCGCAAGAAGGAAAACGATATCAAAAAAACAGAACAACAGATAGAACAGATAGAAGCAGAAATTTCTGAGATTGACCGGGAATTTGAGAAACCGGAGATTGCAACAAACTCCGCAAAACTAGGCGAATTATCAAAAAAACGCGAAGAGCTTTCATCAAAGCTCTCCGCGTTATATGAGACATGGGAAGATCTACTTGCCTAGAGATATGCCTTTTCGAAGTCACAGACCGGCATCGGTTTTGCAAAATAATATCCTTGGAACAATTCACATCCAAGCTTTTGCATATACCTAAGCTGGTCTTTTTGTTCGGTTCCCTCCGCAATTACCTGAATCTCAAGTTCCTTCGCAAGGGAAAGTATCATCTCCAGTATCATGCGGCTTCTCTCTGAATCATCATTCTTCCGAAGAAATTCCATATCAATCTTCAACGCATCGATATTCATATCCTGAAGCATGTTCAAAGACGAGTACCCGCTTCCGAAATCATCCATCACTACCTGAAATCCATACTCCCGGAGCTTATCAATAAGTGCCAGATGCTTCTTTGCATCCTTCATAACAGATGTCTCTGTAATCTCAAGATGCAGGTTGTCCGGATTGATCTCGTAACACTCTACCAAAGTTGTCAGCGTCTGATAGACATCCATGAAATAAAAATCTTTTGGTGATACATTCACCGATATATAATATTGTTCATTTCCTGCATGCTTCCATCTCTGCAGTAGTTTACATGCCATATCCCAGACATATTGATCCATAGAACTGATCAGTCCGGAACGTTCAAAGATACCGATAAAATTCTCAGGAAGTATCATCCCATAGACTGGCCGGAACCACCGGACAAGTGCCTCCGCTCCTAACATTGTGCCATCCATATCTACCTGTGGTTGTAAGAATATCTGAAATTCCTGTTTTGCAATCGCCCGCCTGAAATCGTTCACCATATGCTGTCCTTCCAGCATCTGTTTCCGAAGCTCATCGTCATAATATGCGATTGACTGCTGATAGTCTCCTTTGATTGATTCAATTGCCAGAAAAGCACGGTCGCAATATACCGATATCAATGTCTTCGCATCCCGGATCGGACAGATACCTGTATAGATTCTTGCACAGTAAGAATGATCATCACCGATCTTACTGATCTCATCCATTGCCTCAAGATATTGCTCAGGCTGAATCTTTGAATCCCTGATACACATGGCAAAACGATCTCCGGTCAGACGTGCACAGATTGTATCTCCGGTTGCAAGCCCCCGCAGCGTATCTGCGACGGACTTTAGGAATTCATCTCCCTTTTCTATTCCGAACACATCGTTGATGATCTTGAAATTCTGAATATCCACACATAAAATGCTATATTTTACTTTTGGATTCTTCCGTATCTGGTTCTCCACTAACTCATAAAAATATTCCCGGTTGTAAAGCCCTGTCAGCAAATCATGTCTGTTGCGGTATTTTTCTTCCGCCAGTTGTCTGCAATGTTCTGTCTCATCATGCATAACAAAATAGCATCCGATATACAGACCTTCCTCATCGCGGATTCCCTTATAAGATGTAAAAAAACATCTTACCTCTCCATTGATTTCCGTCTCGCTCTGCCAGTTTGTTTCCTCGATTTCATCATACCTGCGTCCGTTCGTCCATGTACGGTAATACTCTTCGATTATCTCGTTATTTTTGGAACAATGGAAAATCTGTCTTGCATTTGCATTCGCGTATATGCATCGTCCATTCAGATCTATACATATCACTCCATCATTTATATTCCGGACGACCATCGTGAGTGTCATCTCCACAAGTCCCTTCGGGACATAGACAAATGTAAAATAATAGATCAGCTCTACCATGATTCCATATGACAAAACAGAATAATCAAAATCAAATTGAAAAATCTCATATGTCATATTTATTCCGATTGTAAATAAAAAGCAATAAGTAATAGCCAGATATTGTTTTACGTATATCCGGGCCGCCCTGATGATTGCAAATATCAACAATGTCAGAATCAGCAAAGTAAACAGATATACCACACATTTGTGATACAGAAATAGATTTGTTCTGTCTACAACCCGATAGCTGTCATCACCAAAGATTTCTTTTCTCATAGAAAACAAACAATCCCGGAATATATTGAGACCCATCAGCAAGCCATCGATGCAGATTGAAGCAAAAATCACAATTCTTACAGGTCGTGATAATTCAAACGATTGCGTGTAATCCCGGATGTAAATATAGAAGAACAAAAGCTGGAAATCCGTGCCCCACAAATAGATACCATACACTGTTTTTGCAAAAAAAACATTTGCAGCCAACATGGTTAAGGCATATACAAGCACAGTTGTAGCTGCAACGATATGTAACCGAACTACATCTCTTGTAAGCTTCGAATATTCTCTTTTATTGATTACAATACCCCGATATGTCAGCAATCCGATTGTTGCCAGCATAACCACAAGCAATAAATATTTCAATTCCAGTTTCTCCTATTTTTAAATTTTTACACTGCATTCAGTTCATTTGGAATATATGCATCCTCGAAATCCCATACAGACATCGGCTTTGCAAAATAATATCCCTGAAATACATCACACCCCATCTGCGTCAGGGCATCAACCTGTTCTTTTGTCTCTACACCTTCCGTAATGACTTCCATCCCCAATTTCTTAGAGAGATGGATGACATTTCTAACGATTGCCATACTTCGTTCCGTATGCATGGTTTTCCGCAGAAATCCCATATCCAGCTTAATCGTATCCATGTGGATTGCCTTTAACATATTAAGGGACGAATATCCACTTCCAAAATCATCCATCTCCACCTTGAAGCCATACTGCCGTAGTTTATTTACAAGCCGGATAACCTTTTTCATATCTGACATGACCGCTGTCTCGGTAATCTCGAGATGCAGATTTCGCGCCTCAATCCCATGCTTCTGGATTAACTCTGTAAAGGTCTTATAGATGTCCATGTAATAAAAATCTCTTGGTGAGATATTCACAGACAGATAGCAATCCACATGCCCCTGCCTTCTCCAGTCGCGAAGCTGGATGCACGCTTTCTCCCATATATATCGGTCCAGTTTACTAATCAATCCGGTTCGTTCGAACAAGTCAATGAATTCAAACGGTGGAATCAACCCGCGTTCCGGATGAATCCAACGCACCAGAGCCTCCCCACCATGCACCGTTCCATCCACCGATGTCTGCGGCTGGATATAAAAGCAAAACTGTCCACTATCCAGCGCATCCTGAAACTGTCCGACAATATTCTGCTCCCGGAGTGCAATCTCAAGAAATGTTTCATCATAATAAACCATACGGCTTGCTGCATCATCCTTAATCGTCTTGAGTGCCATAACTGCCCGGTCGCACATAACAGAAACCGGTGTTTCAAGATCATCCACTTCATAGATTCCCATGTAGATGCGCAAACGGAAATTTGTATTTCCCTCTATCCTCTCAATCCGGGATATTTCCTTTCGGAATATGCTTTCCTGGAAAAGTTCCTTCGGCAGACATATTGCAAAACGGTCTCCGGCCAATCGTCCATATACGCATCCGGGCGGGGTCTTCTCTCTAAGGCTTTCAGCCTGCTTCCTGATGATTTCATCACCTTTTTGTTTCCCATAAATATCGTTCACTATCTTAAAATCACGAACATCACTACAGACAATATAATAAGCAGTGTCTTTATTCTCCTGCATAAGCTCCTTCGCGCGTTCATAGAAATATTCCCGGTTATAAAGCCCTGTCAAGGCATCATGGTCTGCCTTGTAACGTTCCTCTTCTACACGTTCCACTTCTTCCGTTCGGTCGTGCATAACGAAAAAGCTTCCAATCTCACGATTTTCATAGATTAATTTTTTATATTCAATCTCAAAATCCCGTTCTTTTCCGTCTTCTTTAATTATCTGTTCCCATTTTTTATTCTGTGCCTCCAGCGGACTGCGTCCATTGAGCCATTTCTTAAAATATTGTTCCAGATTGTCCATACTTTGTTCCGAATGGAAGATTCGTTTCGCGCGATCATTCGCATGAATGCAATTTCCATTCCGATCGAAACAGATAACCCCATCATCCATGGATTTTATGAATAATGCCAATATCTTCTCGACCAGTCCCATCGGAATATGATAAAAAGAAAGATATGTAACACCCACACTTAAAATCATATATACAATCAACGAATAATCAAATACACCACCGAATTTTATGTAAACAAAATTAAAAAGCATCGCCAGAACCATCGAAATCAATAAAACCCGGTATTTTACACGAAATACCTTTGGACAATGATATATACGATAAATCAAAGCACCAAACGCATGCAACACGAACACATAGCATATAAAGACATGCACTAAAAATAATACGTCTCTCTGCATTACGCCATAATAGGGATTCCCATAAGTATCCACAAAACGTTCTACCTGAAACATCTTCTCTGTTGTCAAATTATATACAACTAATATTCCGTCAACAAACAGGAATACAATGGTCATTATGTGCAGATCTTTCTTGACACGAAATCCGTTTGCATATACTCTTCCATAGATTGCAAGGGCAATTGTCATAAAATCAATGCCAAGATAAAAAAGGCCATAAAAAATCAACGCCAATGTACGATTGACGGTCATAAACGCAAACCCATACACCATGAAAGTCACGATCTCCGAAAAAAGCAATCCCATTACTGCCTTTTTCAATGCACTTTGTCTCACATTATGTACGATATATATACAAATTAAAAGGGGAATCAATAAGAGAACAATACTCCCCAGCATAATATATTTCAAATCCATCACCCCAGAAACGAACTACATAACATTAGTAATATTTTAGTAAATATGACTATTTCTGTCAACTCAAAGGAAGATAATTGTACAAAAAAAAGACCTCATCGGTCTTTCTTTTTTGTACCTTC
>ULWY01054386.1_pt1 | contig 42711 bp, 24 predicted proteins | sample 1960761 | NCBI WGS metagenome assembly ULWY01 (sample SAMEA4835824, study PRJEB28245) | human gut metagenome | biome: gut microbiome; material: fecal sample | place: Denmark | collected 2008 | reverse complement strand
ACTTATCAATTCCATAAGCCACAATTTCGGGTTTTCCATTGAGTCCCAATTCTTTCTCAACATTTACTTCAACCCAAAGTCCTTGACCATCAAAGCCATTTTGATATTGACAATCTCTGCCTTTCAAAGCATTGTAACGAATTGTCAAATCTTTGAGCGTTCTGCCCCAAAAATGGTGAATTCCAAGTCTGTTGTTTGCTGTTGCAGGACCATCAAGGAACTTAAATCTTTCATGTCCTTCATTTTTCTTTACTAATTTATGGAAACTGTCGTTGTCTTCCCAAAATTTCAAAATTCCGTGTTCCATTTCGACAAAATTTGGAACTGTCTGTTCTTTTTTCACATCTTCCTCCTAAAAAACAAAATAACCCTGAAAGTTACAAGAACCTTCAAGGTTTTATACCACTTGTAATCTTTCCAGCGTGCCAACACACACCTGCCTAACTTACGGGAAGCATCCGTCTTTTTTATTTGTTTTATTCATTTACCAAAGTCCACATGATATGATGAATTTTAAATTTAATTTCAAATTCGTCTTTTTCATCATGCTTGTCAAATCAAAAGCAAAACTTTCAAAAAGCAACTTGAAAAGTGATAATTCTACATGTTTCATATTGCCTTACACCACCCGACAACTCTCTATAAATTCACATTGCAAAACCTTGTCTTTTCTCAAACGTCTTTGTTTTTTTTAAATTCTTAATGAATTTAACAAAATTCTAGCACAAAGCAAACATATTGTCAAACATTTACTTCAAAAACAAGAAAAAGTTGTCTATTTTAGACAACCTTTCATTTCAAAATTAGATTTTAATGTCAAAATCAATAATTCTCCAAGATTTTGTTCATTTTCAATGCATCACCGCCAGTCAGGATGCCAAGAGGTTTTTCTTTCGCTCCACCATTTTTTGTCACCAAAATTGCCAAAAGTTTTGAATTTTGATGGAAAAGCGAAAGCGCCTGTTCAACTGTTATGTCTTGATTTGCAAAAGCATAATAATTGCTGTTTTCAATCTTTGAAAGCATATCTTCAATTTTCACTGAATCCAAGAAAACATCGCTTTTTCCACCTGCAAGAAGATATTTTCCAAAAGAATCCAAAATTTTTTGTCCGTTTGCAATCCCAATAATCTCGTTTTCATCATTAAAGACAGGGATATTTGAATAATTTGATTCTGCAATTAGCATTATAACCTCTCGCATAGATTTTGAAGAATTTACCGTCAAAACATCTCTTCTCGCAACGACATCAAGTGCACGAGGTGGGGTCGTTAAAAGTTTTTCGATTTTTTCAATTTTTTCTACAACATCTGTATGTGGTTCTGCAATGACAAAATCGCCATTGTCATGAACAATAGCGTTTCTAAGACGCCCATAACTTATCAAATCGTCTTCATATTTTCTCACAGTATAATTGAAAGCAACCGCCTTTCTAACTGCTTCTGAAAATCCCATACTGCGATTCATGTTATAACGAGTTTTGATTGTGTAATCAATGTTGTTGAACGCAGACAAAAATCTCATAGCATTTGACTTTTCGACTGTATCAACAATGTTGTTTGCATTTATTTCGTCCATAAAATTCCCTTTTTCATAAGTATAATAACACACAAACCCCAGAAAATAAAAGCGAATTGCAAAATTTAAGGATAAAATTTCACCAAAAGCCACCCAAGTGTATTTCTCAAAAATAAATTTAATGCAAAAAATCACAAACCAGCCATTTAATTTGGCGAAAAATTAAGTGGCGAATTTCCTGCAAAATAAACATCTGGCACTTTGCCAACAATTACACTTTCTGCAACTAGCATTTCAGTAACACTATCAATTTTTGCCGTATAGGATGGCAAAACCATACTCACACTGGCATAAAGATGAATGTAAACCGAATGATTTGTTTGATTTATGCCTGCAGAAGAGAATTTGCTCTCAAAAGTCGAAGTCATCGCCCCAATAGGAATAAGTTTAATATTGACATTTGGCCCAACACCAACCATGAAAGATAGTCCAGTAAAAGTTCCAAGTGCAATATCAACACCACACTTGCCCATATTATCAAGATAAACTTGTGCAACTTGATAAAATTTTCTTGCAATAAGATTCAGTCGCACAGTTTGGAGGGATATAAGTCCCACACTCCCATCAGAATTATATTTTATCTCAACCAAATCATTGTAAGTTATGTTCTCCTCATTCATTACATCATAGATGGCATCACTGACCGCCGAAGTAGATAACGAATATATCATGTGACTTGACGCTTCAACAACAATAGGGTTAACAACACAATAGACATAAACTAGACTTGAAACAAAAAAAACAAAGAGAAAAATCAAAAGGATTTTTGCCTTTCGTCTCTTTCTCTTTTTACATTTTTTTTGATAATAATTCATATCACAATATATATATGCGTTGACGAGTTTAGAATTGCATATCAAATAACATTGTGTTTATTCTGTGTAGTATGCATTGCATAACACACTATATATAGTGTTATGCATTATTTTTTTGTATGAGACTTAAATATCAAGGCAAACAAAAATGCAAACCCAATCGCCGCAGCTATTCCGCCTGCTGTAGCAGTCAGTCCACCAGTAAAAACTCCCAAAAGTCCTTGCGTTTTCACTGCACCAATCACACCTTTTGCAAGCGATGCACCAAATCCCACAATCGGCACATTTATGCCAGCCTTTGCAAAATCTGATATATAATCAAAAACCCCTATTGCTTCCAAGAAGACCCCGACAAGGACAAATGTCACCAAAATTCTTGCTGAAGTAATATTGGTTGTTATTATCAAAAGTTCACCGAGCATACAGACAAAACCACCTATCAAAAACACCCATAGATAAGTCAAAAAAACTTCCATTTCTTCTCCTTTTTAATATTCAAATCTGTTATTATTCCTTTGTTTCAAATCAAAATTTAGCAAAAATCTCATGCTTCAACCACAATGGCATGGCAAACACAAGGGATAGTATCCCCTTGTTGTGTAGATGTTGTGCTCAAAAGTGCTCCTGTCGGCAAAAACAACACTTTTTTATATTGTCCACTTTTCAATTTCTCAACTATATAAGAATTGAAAATTGTCGCACAGCACCCTGCACCAGAGCCTCCACACAACGTTTTTTGGCTCTTTTTGAAATACATTTGCCCACAATCACCATAATTTACACCAAGAGTCACACCCTCTTCTTCCATCAAATCAATCAAAATCTCACTGCCAAGTTTTCCAAGGTCGCCCGTTACAATCAAATCATAATCCTCTGGTTTTGTTTTTGTGTTTTTCAAGTGATTTAAGAGAGTGTCACGGGCAGCCGGTGCCATTGCTGCACCCATATTATTTACATCACTTATTCCCCAATCCACAACTCTTCCAAATGTGACTGAAGTTATTTTTGGCCCTTCACCATTCAACGAAATAACAGCACTTCCCGCCCCTGTTATAGTCCACTGCGAAGTCGGTGGACGCTGATTTCCCAATTCCAACGGAAATCGATATTGTCTTTCTGCAGTTGAGAAATGCGAACCGGTGCAACAAACAACATTTTCAAAATACCCGCCATCAACAAGCACTGACGCTACCGCCAAACTCTCAGCCATTGTCGAGCACGCACTATAAACTCCCAAGAATGGAAATTGAAACATTCTTGCTGCGTATGACGAACTTATAATTTGATTTAGCAAATCACCAGCAACCAAAACATTTATGTCCTTAAGTGACAAATGAGCCTTCTCCACAACTCCAGTTATTGCATTTTCGAGCATCTTTCGCTCTGCCTTTTCAAAGGTATCTTCGCCAAAGCAATCGTTCTTCATTACATAATCAAAATATTGTCCAAAATTACCATTCCCTTCTTTTGGCCCAACGATAGCGTAAGAGCCGATAATTTTCGGCTGATGCTTCATTTTGATTGTCTCTCCAACTTTCATACAAAAACTCCTTTTTTGCCTTAAAAAAGCGAAATTATCCAATAAATAAAGCCCACCAACATGCTTGACACGACACCAAACACAATAACAGGTCCGGCAATCGTAAACATTTTGACACAAATTCCATAAATTATGCCTTCGCTCTTAAATTCAATCGAAGGACTCGTAATAGAATTTGAAAATCCAGTAATTGGGACAATTGAGCCACCTCCAGCAAACTTTCCAATTTGGTCATAGACACCAATACCAGTCAAAAATGCTGCAATAAAAATCAAAACAATAAGCGTATAAGCCCAAGCGGATTGTTGTGATAGATATGGAAACCACAACAAAATCAAATCATTTACGCCTTGCCCAATCAAACAGATAACTCCACCAACCCAAAACGAGTTAAAAAGAGTCGGCCACGCTCTTGTTTTTGGTATTTTTGCTGAAACATATTTGTTGTAAGCCTCATTGCGTTTTTTATCTTCCATTTTTACTCCTTGCTTTGATAATTTTGTCCAAATACAAAAATATTAAACTGTTTTCAAGAATAAAAAACGCCAAATTACAGAAACTAAAAGAAAAATTGGAGGGAAAATATGAAGAAAATAATTTTAGGAATAACAGCCATCTTGCTGACAATAACACTCTCTGCTTGTGGAGCATCTTCAAACGATGCTGCAATAACAAATCTTGGCAACCAGCTTGATGAAACCGCAAACACAATAACAAGTTTCAAAATGATAAATCCAAACGATATATCAATTTCAACTGAAAAAGCAAGCACACTTTCAAACGAAAATTCAAATGCAATGATTTCAAATTCACAACAAGCACAATTTTCTCTTTTAAACGAACAATATTATAAGACTGATATTTTGCGACAAACTGCAAGACTCAAAAGCGGTTTATCAAAAAATTTGAAACTTTCAAAAGCACAAATCAGTGCCATAAAAGACTACACAAACAATCTTGGCAAATATACAAATTCAATTGCATACACAGAAAGCGAAATGGAAAACACAGCAAAATCTGTTGGGGTTTTAAAGAAAAACATAACAAAAAATGTTGAAAAAATTAACGCAAAACTCAGTCGTTTGACATGCAACTCAAATGCAAGGTTGACATATTTTGAAAACATCTTATACACCCTTGACGAACTTGAAAACTGTTTAAATTTAAATTTTAATCAAAACGAAAGTCAAATCCCACCGGTTGTCATTGATACACCTTCAAATGATGACAATAAAAATAGCACAACAGACTCTACCGCACAAACGCAAACAAAAAACGATAAAAATAAACTTAAGAATATTGACACTTATATAACATATCCTAATGATTCAAGCACGAAAAACACAAAAGACTGCAAATTCTGTGAGAAGAACAATCAGAACACGCAAACAAAAAACCAATCTTATCCTATCAATCAAGAAGTTGGTGAAAGTGGCAAATATTATAGATATATAAATCCGGTTATGTCACGAGATGAATTGTATATAAACAATGGTGGACAATTCAATCCAGCCAGAAACACCGACACCTATGCTCCAATGGTTAGAAATATTGACACCTACGGAATAAACAATGGAGTTGGCTATGGAATGAGCACACCATTTGGAACAAACAGAATGTATGGCGGAAACGGAATATACAATGGTATGTATGGCAACAGATTTTACGGAAATGGTTACGGATACAATTATGGATTTAATCAAATGAATGGGCCATATGGAGCATACAATTCAAACAACATAAATCGCATGACAATGCCTTATCAATATCCAGCAGTTGCCCCAGTAAATGGAGATAACAGTGATGCCGACACCAGCGAATATGATATCAATTCTCCAAAGATGTCAAAAACAGAATCTCAAGTAAAACCAGAACAAAGACTTGAAGATTATGAAATTTTAAATAGCGAAAACACAATAGAAAAATCAACCGAAACCAAAAATTCTCAAACTAACAAAAATACCAATATGTCGTCTATGATACAAGAAAATAAAAACAACTCAACAATAAATGAAAACCAACTGATTTCGCTTTCTGAAATAGAACTTCACAAAACCCCACAGACAAGGATAGTTGACGCAAAGAAAATCCAAGAGCAAAAAACTCAAACTGAAATTGAAGATGAATTAAACAAAACAGTAGTCGCTCATTAAACAAAAAAAATCGCAAAAATATTTAATCATCACAAACTTATCACATGAAATTTCAATATTAAATCATTATAATGCAACAAAAAAACACAGAAAACAATCTGTGTCTTTTATTTTTTATATAATGAATATTGTCAATTGATTTTATTTGAATCTATATGACAGGCACAAGCAATGAGCAAGATTTAAGCCTCCAAAAGACTTACCATCTTCCACCACCGCCACCGCCGCTGCCTCCACCAGAGAAGCCGCCGCCACTTCTTCCGCCACCGCCACCAATTTTTCCGATAAATGACGTAGTTTTAGAAACAGTGTTAACGATATTTGTATTTATCATACTTTTTGTTATAGATGTCGAAATCATATTAAGATCAGTCACCATTCTATAAGCTATATATTTTGTTGTAAAATCTTCAGAATAATACCAATCTGGCTGAACAATATTTACATCTTTAAACTTGTTCATATAGACTTCACTTACACCCAAAACATAAGCATAAGGCAAGACATTATAGAACAAAGTCGGATCATCTTTGACAAGCATTTCCATTCTGTCTTTTTCGGCCATCATAATATAATTCTTTAACCCTCTAATATGCCCCAATTTATCCCTTCCTTCTTTTGTATAGAATTCCAGCCCAGGATATATAAGGAAACACAAAACAGGCAAAAGCATCAAATAGAACCTTGCTGCAAAAGCATCGCTATAACTTTCCATTAAAATTGCAAAACCAATCAATGCTGTCAAAACTAAAATTGAATCTAAAATATAATAAAACAAAAATTTTTTCTTTGAAATTTTTTCTTTTAGTTTTATAATTCCTGGCATAAAACATAATCCAAAGCCTAAAACAACAACACAAACAAAACCCAAAAGCGCAGGGAAAAATCCAATGCAAGCTTGTGTAAGGTTCTTCCAAAACATCAAAACGAAAACAATAACAACAAACACACACAAATTTGAAAATATGTTTTCTGTTTTCTTTTCAAAACATGGTTGCAAATCTTTTTCAACAGACTGTTTACATCTATACCCAAGTGCACCATCCAATTTCGACAAACTGCTTGAATTTATAACATCACAATTTCTAAAAATAGCCTCAAAAAACAATTTTTCATGTTCTTTTGCATCAGCAGGCAGGTCAGCAATTTTTGTTATCTCAAAATCTTTCTTTAGCTCTTTTATCTTTACATATCCATTTGAAGCCCAATAAACTATAAGTGATGACAAATCATCCCCTGTTATTTTTCCATCGTTTAAATACCCGGCTTCAGTTGGTGTTATGCCTTTTGGAGCTTCAAATTCAACAACTTCAACAATAGGGTCTTTTTTCTTCTTTTTATAATAGAAAATTGCAATCCACACAACAATTACTACCGTGAAAACTGCTATGATTATATCAAACAAATAGTTTCTTTTGATGTTGAAATAACCATTCTTAAATTCAGAATAAACTGTAATCGCCTCACCATATGCAAGATTTGTGCAATTCCCAGTAATTTTGTTTCCAGATATGGCATATGTCAAACGACTATCACCACCAGCATTATCTTCCCCATATTGTCCAACATAGAAATCAAATTGTTGTGCTTCGACTTGAGTAGGAAAAGTGACAGAAAAATTTACATTTGCAATGCTTGTGTCCCAACCAGTGCCGATAATATTGAAATAAAACAAATCTTTTGACTTGATTCTATCATCACCCGAATAGAATGTATAACCAAAGCTATAAGTTTGCTCGCCAACAACAGTATCATAATCATCTCCAAAACGATAAAAAACATATCCGTTTTCTTCAAAACGATAACATGGAGTAGAAGTATAATTTAAAAAATTTGTAATAGAATTACTATAATTCTTTGAAACGATTTTGTTTTTTTCATAGTAAGAAACTTTATCACGCAATTTCAACCAACGCACAATCCCGTGAGATGATTCAGAAAAATTGACTGTTATGGTTTCCTTAATACGCATTGATTTGTCTTCTTTAACATCAATGTCAATAACATAATTTTCAATGGTATAGCCAGTGTCTTGTTCTGGAAGGTATTGTCCAGAATCATTAGAAAAAAGACCGAGCACCAGTGGTGCACAGAAAACAATCAACATCACTAATGCTACGGTAAGAAATTTTTTCATATTATTTTATATCCTTAAAATTGAACTTTTGGTGCAACTTTTTCTTCTTTGTTTTCAATTTCAAACAAAACTTTCTTTTCAAATTTGAATCGACGAGCTACCAAGTTTGAAGGGAACATTTCAATTTTATTGTTCAAAATTTTTACACAACCATTATAATACTTTCTTGAACTTGCAATTTCACTTTCAAGATTTTTCAAAGTGTTTGTAAGTTCAATAAAGTTTTGGTTTGCTTTAAGTTCTGGATAATTTTCAGTAACATTGAAGAGAGTTTTTAAAGTTCCTGTCAACATATTTTCGCTCTTTGCTCTTTCTTCTGGATCATTTGCAGACATACAAGAATATCTTGCTTGCATAACCCCTTCCAAAGCTTCTTTCTCATGTTTTGCATAACCCTTTACGGTTTCAACAAGATTTGGAATAAGGTCATATCTCTTTTTCATGTAAACATCCATAGTAGAGTAACCTTCTTCTGCATTGTTTCTAAGTTTTATCAAAGAGTTGTAAACTGCAATAACCCATGCAACAATTATCCCAGCAATCAATAATAGTCCGCCAAATACGCCAAGCAAAATCCAACCTACCATAGTGAATAACCTCCTTTTTTTGTTATAAAAATATTATATCATTTAACTTTTCTAAACACAACTAAATACAAAAAAATTTATAAAGTTTTATAATAATTTTTAATGTAATTTTCTAAATTTTGTTACGCTCTTTTCTAATAAAATGCAAAGCAACTTTTGCAATCGCAAACACAATAAAAATCCCTAAGAAAATCATAAAATAAATCATGACAATACCATTTCCATTGAAGATTGATGATTCTTTCTTAAATGAAATAACCACCTCACAATCTTGATCAATGTTATCAATAGAGAATTTGTTATTTTGCACAATGATTTTTTGTCCATTAACCGAAACAAAATCTACTTTATAACCTTCGCTTGGAGAAAGTATAAAAATTCTGCTGCTTCCATGAGCAACTGAATCAAATGAGCCACCAGAACTTGAAATATCTCCACCTTTTCCTTGAACGACTGAAATTTTATAATATGCTTCAACAAATGTTATTTCGACATTTACATCAGCAACAATATTTTCAATCACATATATACCATTGCTATTTGAAGTAAGCAATGTTCCATTTGCAGTCACCTTTTTAAGTGTATAACCTACATTAGGTTCAACAGAAAATTCCACAGATCCATTTCTTGAAACCGACTTGCTTGTTGCAATTGTTCCGCTAATTTTAGCAACACCATTTGAAGAAGTGTTGAATAACACCGTCAAATTGTTTTTTGCAGCTGTTAGAACATCAATTTGCAGGTTTTCTGTCAAAGATATTTTAAATGTTTCATTGATACCTTTTTCTACGCCATTTATTGATACTTTTTTCAAATCATATCCATCTTTTGCAAAGATTCTAATTTGATATTCAAATCCCTTATATAAAAGCGCACCAGAAGAAACTTCTTCGCCATCTACCTTAACGACAAAATCGCCTTCCTCAAAATTTATTGCATAAGTTTCAGTTGAACTATCCACAACATCAACATAAATTGTGTTTGATTTAATTGAAGAACTATATTGATCTCTTATAGTAAGATACAAAGTATATACTCCAACACTCAAATTTTTCAAGTTGATAGTCATCATTGAATCATATTCTGATAAAGATGAGATTTCAGCACTAAATTGGCTGTTTAAGCCACTAAATGTTTTTGTATAACCAACATTGTAACCATGATACTCAAAAGCAAATTGACAATCTTGTCCTTCTTTGACAATAATTCTGCTGTTCAAATCTTTTGTGATTTTCAATGACAAATCTACAAATTGAATATTGTTGCTCGCAGCGAAAGTTTCTGCAACAGTATCTTTATACCCATAAATTGTTATGTTCTCTGGTCTATTTAAAACTTGATTGCCAAAATTACTTAATTTTTTGCCTAAAACAAGAGTTTTTATTCCTGAGTTTGAAAAAGCATGAATACCAATACTTGTCACTTTAGGCAATTCAAACCTTGTCAAAGATGAACAATCTGCGAATGCATATTCTCCCACCGACTCAATGTTTGAGATTTTAAAAACCTTGAGTTTTGAACAATTTCTAAAGGCATAGCCACCAATAGCAACCTGACTATAAGGATTCAAGTAAACTTCTTCCAAAGTTGAGCAACCATAGAAACATGAGTTGTTAAGCGAATTTATGCTTTGTGGCAAGTTGACAATTTTTACAGTTGTATTTTTAAATGCAGAACTATCAATACAAACCACATTTTTAGAACCAATTGTCTCTGGGACATTTAAAACTGACAAGTTTCCCTTATATTTTGTGATAGTTACACTATTTAAATTGGTAGTATATTCATAATTACTTAAAATGTCATAATTGTTGAAATAATATGTAAAAGTTTTGACATTGCTACGTTGAACCAAATTCCCTTTTGAATTGTAAACAAACGCAATTGCTGTAACCTTTGTTGATTCAGAAATATGAATTGGATTGGTGTATAATGTATTTGAAGAATTTGCTGCCGTTGCATATGCATCAGTTGAATAATAGATTTTTAAGGTGTCGTCACCAATATTTTTATCATAAGAAATTGACAAATCAAAAGCAGATGTAGGAAAGTCTTCTTCACAACTAAAAGTTAAATCCCCAACTATTTCAATTCCAATATCACCGATACTTATAAGCCCATAACCATAATCGTCATCACGACCTTCAATTCCCATATCAACAGCATGCTCTGCAAGAAGATTGTAAGTATCAGCCAAAGAATAAGTCCCGGCAAAGTTTGGATTTGAATAGATTAAAGCAACGCAAGCAGTAACATGCGGGGCAGCCATTGAAGTTCCACTCATTGTGGCAACAGAACTTGGACTAGCAATGCTTGCACTTCTAATATTAGTTCCCGGTGCGGCGAAATCAATAAAAGCTCCATAGTTGCTATAACTTTTATCAAATAACAAAACAAACCTGTTATAAAGTGATGATGGTTTGCTTTTAATCAATGCAGAAACAGTAATCGCACAACTAACATTCGCCGGACTGCTATATGTGGCATCAGCTGCGTCATTTCCAGCAGAAACGACAGGCATGATTCCTGCATTATATGCTCTTTGCACAACATTAGTTAAAGATGAATTTGTTGATGCAGTTCCTTCAACGCCAACACTCATATTCATGGCAACAAGATCGTATTTTTCATTTTCAACTTCAATTGAATTTCCGAATTTAAGGTTCATCGCATAATTTATAGCATTAACAATATATGAAACATAACCCTTTCCATTTGATTTCAAAACCTTGAGTGGCAAAATCTTAACATTTGACAAAGTAAATTCAGCAATAGTTCCGCTGACATGTGTGCCATGTCCGTTTAAATCTTGATAATCATACTCTGTGTCATTTTCTCCACCAGTAAAATCTCTAGCATAGTCGCTCAAAATTCTATTCTTAAAAAGGTTATGATCCGCATAAATTCCACTGTCAATAACAGCAATAGCAACTTTGTTCAATGACGATTCTTCACAAATTTGAAGCATTGTTGTTATGTAATTTGAATATCCAACATATTCATCTGCCCAGGAATTATAAGAATTTGTGGAATATGTCTGCTCTTCAATCTCAAAATCTCCAGCAGTCGTAACCATGTCATATGAAACATTGTATACAGCACTCAAATTTGAATAATAATCATAGGCATTTTGTGCACTTTCTGAATCTTGGTATTGATAAATATGACAGCCATTGTATTCAGCTTTTGCAACCGCCCCACGAGAATCAAGTCTTGCATCACTATAAACAATCAATCTTCTTTCATTATATTCTTTTTCTTCTGCACTAAAACTTTGAACGGTGATTTCCTCATCATTGTCATAAGTTTTTATCATATCAGAAAGTGCAGCATCAAAACTTTCATAGCTTTCAACAACATCATTTGTTGCTGAAACAAAACTTTCCGGTATAAACAAGAAAGAAAACGCACAAAAAACGAGTGCAAAAACTGCAAAAACAATTCGATTAAGTTTCTTTTGTTTAACCTTATTTTCCATGTTTGTAGTATATCACTAAAACACGAAAAAATCAACAATTATAGAAAGTTTACAAAAGTCATAATAAATTTTTTAACAAAATATTTAATAAATCATTTTTTTAGGTCGCACTTGAAATTTTTTGAAAAATTGGTTGACAATAAAGTTTTAATAATATATAATGTTAAAGATTTTCCACACAGATATGCGGATGTGGCGGAATGGCAGACGCGCTTGTTTAAGGGGCAAGTTCGAAAGAGTGGGAGTTCGACCCTCCCCATCCGCACCAATGAAGAAGACTGACATCATTCAGTCTTTTTTATTTTACAAATTTTTGGTCGAACTCCCGGCATACTGGGCTCCCAAAAATGATTTCATTTTAGGGAAAAAGGAACATACAAACTCAAAGGCGAAACTTTTTGAAGATTTTCTTCAAAAATGAGCAATAGTGCAGTCTGTGACGCCGACCTTCCCCATCCGCACCAACGAAGAAGGCTGACATCGTTCAGTCTTTTTTATTTTACAAATTTTTGGTCGAACTCCCGGCATACTGGGTTCCCAATCAGTCTTTTTTGTTTTTTAACTTTTGCCCCCAATTTTAACTCCCAAAAATAAACTCTACAAATACAAAAATGACAACAAAAAAACGGCAAATTGCCGTTTTTTTTAACATTTATTGTTGTTGTTCAACAACAGCACCAATAACAACATTATATTCGCCATTTTGATACTTAATTTCATGAGCAGAAGATACTGCTTTGATATCCATTTCACAAGATTTAATAAAATCAACATCTTTGTCAGAAATTGTAACATCTTCAAGTTCAGTCTTTAAACTGAGTTTGTTTTCGCTCTTGAATTGTCTAATTCTTGAAACAATGTCAAACACCTTGTCACCATTTGCAAGCAAGTTATCCTCTTTGTCAATTTCGATAGGTTTCAAAACAGTCAAATGAATACTCTTTGTCTTTTCAAACTTAACAAAATAGTTTTGATAAATTTCTTCTGTTATGTGTGGCATTGTAACAGCAAACAATTTCAATATTCCAAGCAAAACATTATAACAAGCCCATTGAGCAGATTCCTTTGCTTTTTGACCATAAACCTCTGGTTTGTAAAGTCTGTTCTTTGCAATTTCAATATAATTGTCACAGAAATTCCAGAAGAATTTTTCTATTTCACTCTTTGCATAACCCATTTCAACATCTTTGTCATACAAATCGTAAGTACGCTTAAATGCTTCGTTATATTTTGCCATAATATATCTGTCCATTGGCAAAATTGTTTTTGGTTTCTTTGGTTCATAGTCTTCCATAAATGAAAGAACAAATTTTGAAGCATTCCAGATTTTGTTTAAGAGTTTGTAGCCATCTTTAAGTCCGTCTTCACTGAAATAGCAATCTCTTCCATAAGCCCCAATTGCACACCAATAACGAATGACATCTGCACCATAATTGTTCAAAAGTTCTTGCAAATCCATCTTTGAATTTGAGAAACGCTTGCTGATTTTGATTCCTTTGTCAGCCATAACCCAGCCATTTACCAAAAGTTCTTTCCATGGCAAACAACCTTGGTGATAATATGCCTTAATGATAGTTCTCAAACTCCAAGTTGTGATGATGTCACGACCGCAGAAACGCATATCCATAGGCATTCTTTCTGCACAAGCCTTTTCATCTTTTGCCCAATCCAAATTGATTTGAGGAGTTACTGATGATGTTGCCCAAGTATCCATAACATCGCTTTCAGGAATAAACTCACCACAACCACATTCGCATTTGTGTTTTGGTGAAGAAGTAAGTGGATTTACTGGCAAATCTTCTTCGTCAGCAAACATTGGTTTTCCACATGATTTGCAATACCACACTGGGAATGGAACGCCAAAATATCTTTGTCTTGAAATTGACCAATCTTGGTTCAAGTTTTCTACCCAAACCATGTATCTTGTCTTCATTGATTCTGGATGCCAAACAAGCTGGTCTCCAAGTTCTGCCCATTTCTTTTTGAGTTCTGGTGTAGATGTGCGGATAAACCATTGCTTTTTAGCCATAAATTCAATAGGTTCTTCGCATCTTTCATGAACTTTTACAGCATGCGTCAAAGGCACTTGTTTATACAAATAGCTATTTTCTTTCAAATCTTCAATGATTTGTTTTCTTGCTTCAATAGACTTGAGTCCTGCATATTTTCCAGCAATTTCTGTCATTCTTCCGCCATCATCAATAGCTTGTTTGAGTGGAAGTTTGTATTCTTTCCACCACTCAACATCGGTCTGGTCGCCAAATGTGCAGCACATAACAATTCCAGTCCCCTTGTCAATGCCAACTTTGCTGTCAGCAAGCACGGTTACTTCGTTTTCTTCAAAAAGAGGAACTTTTACTTTTTTGCCAATAAGTTTTGCATATCTCTCATCTTCTGGATTTACAAAAATAGCAACACAAGCAGGCAAAAATTCAGGACGAGTTGTTGCAATAGGGATTGTTCCACTGCCATCAGCCAATTTGAAGTTGAGATAGTTAAAAACGCTTTCAAGGTCTCTGTCTTCAAGTTCGGCAGTTGCAACACTTGTGCGGCATTTACAACACCATGGAGAAGGCTTGTCATCACGATAAGCAATGCCTTTCTTAGCAAGTTCTATAAATGATTTTTGACTAGTTTTTTGACTGCGTTGGTCAATTGTGTTATAACCCAAATCAAGGTCACAAGACATACCAGTCTTCACCATCATATCACGATAATTTTGGTTGTAAGTTGAAACCAAATCAAGTGCAATTTTTGTAAATTCTTCTCTTGGAAGAGAATGTGCACGAATATTTTTTTGTTTTTCTACCAAAAGTTCGGTAGGAAGACCATTGTTATCAAATCCGAGTGGATAAAAAAGGTTTTTACCTTGCATACGGCGAAATCTTGCCATAATGTCGGCTTGTGTAAACCCTGAAATATGTCCAATATGCAACTTCCCACTTACTGTTGGTGGTGGAGTATCAATTGAAAATGTAGGCTTGTTTGAATTTTTGTCAAACTTATAAATTCCATTATCCTGCCAAAACTTTTGCCATTTAGCTTCTTTTTCTTGAATATTATATTTGTTATCTAACATCTTTCCCTCACAATATTGGTTATTTTAGCATATTTTGAAGGCAAATACAAATATTTTTGCTCTCAAAACTCAAATTTGTTTCATTTTTGCTCGTTTGTTTGTGCATTTATTCCCCGCCAACTTGCCTTGATGCTTAAACCAAATTTTACTTTTCGGCATATGCTAAATCTTGTAAGGAGGAAAAATGAAAATTTGGAAAAAACTTGGCATAATCACCATGGCACTTCTTATGGTCGTGTCAACAGGATTTTATGTGTCTGGTTGTGGCAAGAAAGATTACAACAAAATCGAACTCAACGAGGTCACCCACAGCATCTTCTATGCCCCACTTTATGTAGCCATCAACAATGGATATTTCAAAGATGAAGGACTGGCAGTAAACTTGACAAATGGTGGAGGTTCGGACACTTCAATGAGTGCTCTCTTAACAGGTTCTGCCGACATAATTTTGGCTGGTCCAGAAACCGTTATTTACACCCAACAAGAAGGCATAAAGGACAGTCCAGTTGTTTTTGGTCAACTCACCGCCTGTGATGGTTCGTTTATCGTCTCAAAAGAAGAAAACCCAAACTTTAAACTTCAAGATTTGGTTGGAGAAACCATAATCGGCGGACGAAAAGGTGGATTACCTGCAATGACTCTTCAATACATTATTGAAAAAAATGGTTTTGAAATCGGGACTGGTGCAGGGAAAATTAACCTTCGCACAGATGTTGCATTCAATTTGACAGCGAGTGTTTGGGATGGTGATGCAAGCATAAAATATTGCACACTGTTTGAACCAACTGCCACAAATGTTGCAAACCAAAGCAATGGGCACATTGTTGCAAGCCTTGGCGAACTTTCTGGTAGAATTCCATACACATGCTTTGCCACAAAAGGCAGTTATTTGAAAAAGCATGGCGATGTCGCAGAAAAATTTTTGAGAGCGGTAGCAAAAGGATACAACTATATCACAACAAACACTGCAGAAAAAGTTGCACAATCTTTGCTCCCATCATTTACTGGAAACACAGTCGAAGAGTTGGCGATTGCAGTAAGACAATATGTCGCAATCAATGCCTGGAGCAACGATATGATTTTGACTCAAGAAAGTTTTGAAAATCTTATGAATGTTATGCTCAACGCACAAGTTATCTCTCAAAGAGCGGATTGGTCAAAAGTTGTTGATAACACCATCGCAACAAAAATCAAAACAGCAGCGTAACCAAATCACAAATCAACTTTTGCAGAAAATATAACAGAATAAAACTCTTAAAACTAACGAAATAAATGAGGAATACTGGTTTCGTTAGTTTTTTTATTTATGCACTAAAAGTATAAACAATTATGCCATTCTAATGCAAATAAAATACTTTAAATTTACATATTGACAAAGTGACCATTCCATGATATTATACGACTAATAAAAAGGAGGAAATTATGATATTAAAGAGTTGTGTATTGAAAGATTCTAATGGGAATGTTATTGCTTCTGGAAAAAAGATCGTTAAAGGTGAAGAGAGTGATTTCTCAGAATATAGCAAATCATTAATCATCCCAGATGGTGTAATTGAAGTTGGCATATTGGCATATGAAAAATGCAAAACAATAGTAGGCGTGTCATCTCCTTTTGAAGGTGGTCTTCATGCTATTAAAGACGGTGCTTTTTTCGGATGTGATTCATTGGATACTGTAGGTTTATGGAACCACAATTCTGATGAAATTAACATCGCTATTGGAGATTATGCATTTGCAAATTGTATATCATTATATAGAGTGCTTATTCCAGATAGTCAAACCATTGGAGATAGCGCTTTTGAAAACTGTGAAACATTATACTATCTAGATTTGTCAAAAAAGACAACAAAAATTGGTAACGATGCTTTTGCTGGTTGCAAATCACTCGAAAAAATAGAAATCCCAGATAGTGTAACAGAAATCGGAAAGCACGCATTTAAAGATTGCAAATCATTGAAAATTGCTATTATTCCAGAAAAATTGAAAGATATGTGCGAAGAAAACGAAGTTTTCAAAGGTTGTTCAAGATTGCAAATAATCATAAAACCTACCAAAGAAAATACTGAAAAGCAAATTGAAACTCCTAAAAGCAATGATGAAACCACCAAAGTTGAAGAGCCTAAAAAATATAGATCAATTGACGAGAATCCAAAATCTCTTTTTGCTATATTAAGAAGACGTGAAGAAGAGGCTAAAAAAGCAGCAGAAACAAAAAAATCCGATCCATTAGAAGAGAATCCAAAATCATTATTTGCTATATTAAGACAACGTGAGAAAGAAAACAATAAATAGTATTTAACCACATTTCAATTTGGAGCAAATTGGTGTCACCCATCTAAACAAGATAATAACAATAACTATCATAATTTAATAATTAAAATAAAAAAAGCGAAAGAGTTGACAAACACAACAGACTTTCGCCCTTTTTATTTTAAATTTTTATTTTCTCAAATGTTGCCTATTTCAAATTTTAAGCAAATTTTAATAATACATATTTTTGTAGTTTTTCTTTTTAAACGAACCACCACCTGACTTTCCGCCACCGAACCCCTTTCTTCTAGTAAAATAAACAATAAGGAAGATTGCAAGTCCAACAACCAAAGCACCACCAACAGAGCCAACCACAATCCAAATCCAAGAATTATTGTTGTTTTCTTTTACAGTAGTGTTTACATTGATTGGGAAAGAATTTTCAAAGTCATCTTTCAAAATTCTGATGTTAAGCACAAATTGATAATGTTGATATTCGTCATTTTCATAAGGTTCTTCTGCAAGTGTGCAGAAATTGTCTCCACCTTTGTAAATATCAAAGAATTTGATAAATTCGTTTACATCAAATGAATAACCTTTTTTAATAAAAATTTCAAGTTTTAAAGATTCTCCTTTGAGAATAGAAACTGTTTCATTTGTCTTTGTTACAGGATTGGCTTCATCACTGTTTAAAACAAGCTTCATTACACCATTATCAATTTTGAAAGTAACAACGCAGGCGTTATCTTTGTATTTTGCATAAATCTCACAAGAGCTATTGATATTTTTATCGACACCAAACACGAAGTTTAAAATTTTATTTACTGATGCAGCATTTTTGTCAAGTTGAATATCTTTTCCGTCAGGATTTTTCAAGAACCAACCAACGAAAATATTAGGCTTGTTTTGAGCCCCTTTTGTTTCAATGATATATGTTTGACCATAAATCATGTTTTGTATATCAAAAGTTTTTGTATCTTTATTTGAGCCCTCTGAATAAAACACAAAACCAGGAATATCGCTTTGCTCGACCTCTTCAATAAGTCCAGTTGCTTCATTTTTTTCGTCTTTAAACAACTTTGTTGTTATGTGTGCTTTAAAGCCCTTCTTTGAAGAAATAGCGATGCTATATTCACCTGCCGTAGCCCTGTTTGCACCTTTGATAGTCAAAGTGAAATTTGCATTGTTTTCGTCCTTTTTAATTTCCATAAGAGAAGTGTCAGAAAGAGTGTAAGAAGATTCTAAAGTGCTAATTTTGAGCTTTTCTGTTCCGTTTAAAAGCACAGATGACAAAGAATAATATTTGCTCATATCAACAGTTGAGGTTTCATCATCGCTTGCTTTAACAAATTCAAATTTCATCTCAACAACATCGCCATAACGATAACTATCTTTAAGGGTTGAAGTCATTTTCAAAACAGAAGTATCAAGATTGTTTGAAATTTTGATTGAAAAATTTCCATAAAAGGCTTGCAAATAAATGTTGGAAGAGCCAACATACCAAACACTATCAAAATCCCAGTCATACAATGGATGCCAAAGTTGATTGTCAAAATAACTTGGCACAGAAATACTACTTTCAAGACGATTAAGTTCGTAAGTGCTTACTGTAATATAGTCAAAATTCGACTCGTCAACATAAGCATAATCGCCCATTTTTCCAAATCTATCAATGCCTGTGTTTTGTTTAAAATGAATATAAGACAAATTTTTTGAAATTGGTGTAGGATTTGAGATTGTGCCAGCGATTTCTCCGACATAAACCCTTGCACTGTCACTAGAAAGAGAATTGTTCTCATAAGAAAATGAATTATCACAAGCAGCATTAACAATTTTGCTTCCGCCTTGATTGATGTTGCCAGCAATTCCACCGACTGCCAAGGTCCCAACAAAATCTTTTCCAACGGTCACAATAAATTTGACAGAGCTCACAACAAATAAAAGGGAAGAGTTTGAAAGGTTTCCAACTACAGCACCAATGTTTGAAATTTTGCCATCATTTCTAGAAAAATTCCAATCTCCAAAAGCAGTTGCGCTTCTGCAAATGATATTTGAAAACTCGCAATCAATTGCATAACCAGCCACAAGACCGAAATATAAATTACTGTCAAAACAAGAATCTGACAAAATTGTTTTTGCAGTCATTTGTGCATAAACAACTTTTGTGTTTTGTGCCTTACCAATCAAAGAACCTGCATATGCAGAAATTGTTCCACCTGTTGTCAACTTTTCAGTCCCAGCAATGGCAATATTCTTAATTGTTGCACCATTAGTAACACCAAAGAGTGCTGCATATTGATTGTTTTGGATTGTCACGCCATCTTCCGTTGTGTCAACAGAGACATCAATTTGCAAATTTGAAATTGTATAGCCCCTTCCGTCAAAAACACCAGAGAAAGGTTTTCCTTCAGTTCCAATAGTCTTTGTAAGCACGCCATCGGTTGGTTTTGCTGTTGTGTTTAAAGTTGACATATCAATATCGGCTGTCAAGAAAATTAGGTCGTCTTCTTTCGCAGTAATTGTTTTGTTTTCAGAATCTTTGAAACTGCCAGTGTTGACATAATCTCTCAAATTTTCCGCAGAAGAAATATAAACTTCTTGTGGTGTTGTGTCAGCAGCAGATGAATAAAAAGGAGTGGCAAAAAGACCACCCACCAAACTTGTGAGGCAAAATACAAACAAAATTAAAGAAATATTGAGAATTTTCTTCATAATCTCCTCTTTCTTACAATTTACCACATTTAATCTTATTTTTCCAAATATATTAACAAATTATTTATAATTTTTGCTATTATCGGTATAATTTTAAAAATTTATTTTTAATTTTTCGTTTTTTCCGCCTTTTTTATTTATTTAATTATTTTTTTAATTTATTTTTTTATTTTTAAAATAATTTTTTGTAATTTGTGCTTTTAATTCCACATAGTTTTATATTTAAGTTTTCTTGCCATGCGTTCTTTATCTTTTTGAATTTCTGTTTTTGTGACTTTTTCTTTGTTGAGAGGTTTTGTCATCAAATAATATCGAAGTTCGTCCAAAGCATGGTCATCTTTTTTGATAGGCAAATCACCATCACCCCACCAATAGTTTTTGATTTCTCGTATCAAATTCACACAATTTTTGAAGATAAAAAGCCTTGTGCTGCCATCAGCGGTTTTAAGATAGGATTTCACAGTAGAAATCCCTGCAAACATATCCTTATCAACTTGCGGATTCACCAAAATTCCATTCTCATAAAAAAGTTCAACAACATTTTTTTCGCTAGCCAAAGTTTTCTGCCTTGCAGCAGAGTCAATAATGGCTCTCAAAAAGCCCTTGCTATCCGTCTTCCAATTTAGGTTTCTTGCAATTTTTTTGATTTTCTCTGCATGATATTCGACTGTTTTTTGTGCTTGATAATGTTCTGCTACAACATAGACATTGCCATCATAATCAACAGCATAAAAATGAGCAGAAAGAGGATTGTGAAGTCCAGGGTCAATTGAGATATTATCTTGCCACTCCATAGGCACTTCAAAAGGTTCGATAACATGCACATTTTCGTCAAATTCGCTGTAAACCATTCCACCATTTTGCATAAATTTGCCATATCTTCTGCTTTCAATTTCTTCAGCTGGCAAACTTTTTGTCATGCTTTCAATTTCCTTTTTTGATAAAAATGGATTGTCCGCCCACTCCATCATTTCATACCAAATTTCATTATCATTTTTGTCATTTAAATATATCGTATTATAAACCCAAGTCAAACCTTTGAGCGGTGTCATAGTTCCAAAAATCTCTCCACATTTGTCAAGCACTCTCATTTTGCATTCAAGATAAATATCATATGGCGGTTCTTCATCAAACCACACATAATCAAGTGAAGTCCCTTGAAATTTCTCTCTGCCTTGGTCACAACTTTTAAAACCAATTTTGCTTATTCCACCGACTTGCGAACGCACCAAAATAAAGTCGATTATTCCATTTTCGGCACTGTCTTGTCCACCACTTACCATGACAATTTTTTCAATGCAAGATGCAGGCAAATATTCCAAGATTTTCCTTTGAGCAACATCTCTCTGTACCTGTCTTGACAGGCTAACAACCCACCCAGATGTCAATTTGTTTTTCTTATATGGATGATTTCCACAAGCAAGATAAACCACTTCGACAGCACCACATTCTGTTTTTCCAGAACGGTTTCCACCAAAGACCCAACGATTGCGTTTTTTGCATTTGTGAAAAGCAATTTGCTTTTTGTGCACTTTCCTGCCTTTGTTATAAAAATTCAATTTATTTGAATTATATCTTATATTTATTTCTTTTTCCAATTTCAAAATTTTTTTAACCAAACTCAAATCCATAACCACCCCAATATACAAAAAGGATAAAAAATCCCAACAATAAGACAAAAATCTCTTATCTCAATCAAAAAATATTGATTTACAATAAGAGCATGAAAAAATTTGTTTTAGTTTGTGCCTTAGCACTATTATTTTTAAACTCTTTTTCAGCAAGAACCACAAATGCTGACGACACCAAGACCTATTATGCAAAAATCCAATCCACGAACGTCCAACTATGCTCATCTCCAAGTGAAAATAGTCCGCTTTTCAAACTGCCTTATTCATATTTTGTTAAGGTTTCATCTGCTGTTGACGACTATTACAAAGTGACTTACAAAGATGTTGAAGGTTATATAAAAAAAGACAAAGTAAAACTTATGAAAGGCACACCACAAACTCCTTTTGCCATAGCGACCTTCAAACTTTTTGTGCCTTATGGCATGTATTCATCTCCAAACACAACTTCGGCTCAAACTACGCAAATCGCTGACATATCGCAGACAATAAATTATTATGGCACGCTCCAAGGTCAACAAGTAACCTCCAGCAACAACACTTGGTATTACTCAAGCATCCAACAAAATGGACAGACACAATATGGTTACATTTTCTCTGGCGTAACTGATTATTTAAGCAAAATCGACATAAACAATGAAGTTTTCGACACCGTAAGTGATGATGTCTTGGATAACACTACAACCGAATTTCACAGCCTTTCAACTGGCACAAAAATTATGCTTATTGTCGCCATAAGTTTGCCAAGTGTTTTGATATTGTATTTCTTGATAAAACCAAGCAAAATCATGCAAATAACAAAAACAAGAAAACAAGTAAAAAAAGAGTCAAGAAAGATAAGACATGGTGACTATTTTGAATTTGATGAGAGCGAACTTTCATAGTTTTTCACTCATTTAATCGCTAACATCGCCAAATATGTTTCTTTCAAATCTTAATTTTTTCTTTCAATAAAAGCACATAAAACTCAACAAAATGCATTTCATAACGCTCACATAGAAGCAACTTTTGCAAGATAAGCTGTGCTAAAAACAAAATTTTCTGGCACTTTTTCAGAAAACTGATTAAAAACATTTTTTATCCACATTTCATCTTTAATCATAACTCGAAGTTTCAAATCAGACCACCCTTGGAGTCTCAGTCTGGCAGAAAAAGATTTCTCGGCATTGTTTATTATTCTAAAAACCGTTCTGATGCTTATGTCGTGTATTTGAGCAATATCTTGTGCCTTTGCGTCATCGACATATTTTTCAATCAAAACTTTTGCTTCCTTTGCATTCAAACATTTTAAAGTATCTTCAACAAGAACCTTCAAGTTTATAAGCGTCACCTTCCTTTCCGACAAATCAATGATTCTTTGTGACACTGAATAGATGTTGTTTTGAAAATAATTTTGCCCAGTTATGTCGGCACAACCAAGAGCATTTTTCATAACGATTTTGTCAATTGCATCACAGACACGCTCCAAATATCTGTAAACAGAAAGCAAAGTTTTTGTCCAAACCAAATCTTTTTTCATTTGTAAATTTTCTCCTTTTTCAAAAAGCATTTTATAATCAAACTTTTTCATAGTCAATTTTTTGTGACAAAAATTTTAATAAATTTACAATATTTTACAATATTTTAAAAATTTGACAAACTTTTGTAGTCAGTTTTGCGTCAAAAACAGTCTTTGATGATAAGATTTAGTAGAAAGTCACAAAAATCAAAACAAAAAAAGACAGACACAAATTGTATCTGTCAAATTCTCCTTTTTTATATAATAAAGCACCAACATTTTCACATCTCGTCCACATCACAACAAATGGATGTTATTTTGCCTTGTTTTTGGTTTTCTTTGTTTCTCTTTCTTGTTTTTTAGCCAATTTTTTGTCTGCCTTAAGTTTTTTCTTTAAAGCCTTTCCAGTAAGTTCTGGCTCTGGCAATTTTTCCATCATAAGGTTAGGATTTTCCATATACTTCATTAAAAGTCTAACACTTGTGCCATAATAAAGCCCATCGCAAACTCTTTCGTCAAGAGTAAGACCTAAACGCATTTGTTTTTGGACTTCAACTTCGCCCGAACGATCCCCCACTGGCACATATTGAACTTTACCCAAAGCAGCAAAAATTGTTGTTGTTCCAAAATTGTAAAGGTGATGATAAATCTTGTCAAGTTTAATGCTTCTAAGGTCTGTTACATAAATACTAGTGTGAAAAGGACTTGCATGAATAAGTTTCTTTGGCAAAAAATTGTGCTTATCCATAAATCTTATGCAAGACATGGCAAATTTAAAGAGCCAGTTTGGCAATTTGCAAAGCATCCCGGCACTCTTTGTTGTTTCATGAACATCTGCATTTTTGGCAAGATTTTTGGCAATTTCATCTTCAATAATTTTTTTGATTTCTGGCAAACTTTCACGACCGGTAAAATAAAATTTCAAAGTCAATTCTTCTCCATTGTCAACCAATGCCTTTTTGACATTCATGGAAATTGAAATTGTGTTTCTTTGATAAACCACACAGTTGTTGATAAATCTGTTTGTCTTTGGTCTCTCGTACAACATTCTTACACAAGCCGCAATCAAAATTTCTGTATAAGAATAGTGTATTCCTGTTTTTTCCTTTTGTTCGATAATAAACTTATCAATCGCTTCACACTTAATTGGTTGAGTAAACATATTGACAGCATCAATACGTTCTGGCATAAAATAAGGCATAGCCTTTTCGATAATTTGCAAATCTTTTACTTTTGTTCCGTCACTTCTTTTCTTACACATAAGACCCCCTATTTCTTATTTTGATTTTGCATAAAGCCATTTTTTGAAAATTTCTTTCTTACCAAATTTTTTTCTCGTCCATTTTCACTTGGCACATAATAAACTCTGTCTTTCAATGCATCTGGCATATACTGTTGTTTGCAATAGCCACCATATTCATGCGGATATTTATATTTCCCATGCTTGTCAGCATTGGTGCTTGGATGGTTTTTTAAATGGTTTGGCACAATATCTTCCCTCTCATTTTCTGCATCATCCATTGCCATATTCATTGCTTTCAAAACACTGTTTGATTTTTCTGCTTCACACAAATAAATTATCGCATGCGACAAATTCAAATAGCACTCAGGAGGTCCGTTTTTTTCACAAGCATACATAGCACAACAAGCCATCAATAGTGCATTACTATCAGCCATTCCAATATCTTCTGATGCATGAGCAATCATTCTTCTTGCAATAATAAGTGGATCAATGCCTGCTTTAAGAAGTCTGTGAGCATAATAAAGTGCCGCTTCAGTGTCAGACCCACGCAAACTTTTACAAAAGGCTGACAAATAGTCATAATACATATTTTCATCAATCGACAATGGCCTTTTGTTTAAACATTCTCCCATGGTCTCTTTGTCGATATGGATGATTTTATCTTTACCCATCTTTGTAGATAAAACAGCAAGCTCAAGGCTGTTTAATGCAGTTCTTACATCACCATTGCAAGCAAATGCCAAAAATTTCAAAGCATCTTCGTCAATTTGAGTTTTATAATTTCCAAGGCCTTTTTCTTTGTCTTCTACTGCACGCTTCAAAACTTTCTCAACATCTTTTTCTGACACTTTCTTAAATTCAAACACACTACAACGAGACACGATCGCCCTTGTCATGCTTGTATAAGGGTTTTCAGTTGTCGAGCCAATAAAGTAAATACTTCCTTCTTCAATCGCCTGCAAAACACAATCACTTTGAGATTTGCTCCATCTGTGACATTCATCAAGAAGCAAATATGTGTCCTGTCCAAACATTTGTTTTTGAGTTCTTGCTCTTTCAATAACCGCCTTTGCATCAGCCACTCCACTGGACACGGCATTTAGTTTTTCGATATTTGCATTAAGCATCTTTGCAATTATTCCTGCAAGGGTTGTTTTTCCTGTCCCCGGTGGGCCATAAAAAATACAGCTACCAACACTTCCTGTTGATATTGCACGATACAACAATTTATTTTTGCCAACAATATGTTCTTGTCCAACAAATTCTTCGAAATTTGTTGCTCTCATACGCTCGGCAAGTGGAATTCTTTGTTCAGTATTCATAACTGTTTTTATAATACCAAAACAATGATGCATTTGTCAAAAGAATTTAAAAAATTTTAAATAATTTATATGCAAATGTTTAAAATTGCATCATTACTCCCCAAAAGATAGGCAAATCGGCTCATGACTGCAAAGTGAGAGATTTGAAACACCATTTATGTTATAAAAGAATGTTTTCCCTACCTTCAAAAACTTCTCATTGCCATCAACTATCAAAATTTTTTTGTAATACTCTCCATTAAAAATGCCAATTTCTTTCAATCCTATTTCTTTGAAATGGACAAAGGAGAAATTTTTATCTCCAATAACAAACATTTTTTTCAAAGAAAGATATTTCTCTTCTAAAGAAAAATTTTCATCTCCATTCAACCAATTTAGCCAAATCTTCTTTGGCAAATTGGTGTTGAAAAACAAATCAAATTTTGGATTTTTAGTCTTAATTTTGACATTAAAAATCTCACAACACTTGTCAATAGAAACTCTTTTCAAACATCTTGCTTTTTTCTCATCTATTCCAAATTTTGACTCTCCATAATTGAAGAAAATTGTTTTTTCCTGTTTTGGTTCAAGAGAAAAAGTAAGTCTTGCATTTATACAACAAAAGACAGAATTTTCCAAACCATCAACTTGAGAAAAAGAAAATTTGCATCCCCTTGTCGCAAAATTCAAATAAGTTTTGTCCTTCGAAAGCAAGTTTTCAATCATAATAGACTTTCCATATTTCTTGAAATAATAATATCCCTTCTTCAAAGAAATGTTAAGTTCAATGTCAACTTTCTGCGTTTTTGAAGAATGATTTTTAAAACCGCATAAGAAGTTGTTTCCATTCAAAACAAACTCACTATAATCGACATAAACACCATCAAAAGCCAAATTTTGTCTCAAAACAAACTCTTTGTAACTTGGATTTAAAATCACCCCATTAACCTTGAAAAAATTGTCTTTAAAGTCAAGATTATAATTTGAAGATGCACCATAATTTATGTTTAATTTGTTTATCATTTCGACAAAAGAAATTGGACTTGATTGCTTATCATAGACCAAAACATTATCCATTACATCTAAAGTTTTTTTCATTTTTCTATCAACACTTAAATCATCAAAAACCAAATTAAATTTTTCTTCTTTCAATGCCAACTTAAAAGCCTTCAACAAGTTTTTGTCTAATGTTTTATCAAATTTAAAAACTGGCAAATTGACATCAATCCCACCCAAAAACAATACTTTTTTGTCAATTTTGTCATCATAAACCACTGGTGCATGAAATCTAACTCTATTTAAAATTGTATTTTTTGCTTTTTGAATATACTCATTTTTTTTCATAGAAAAAATATATCCAAAATGGACAAAAATAAACAAAAAGAGAAAGTAAAAACTCTCTCTTTTTTAGAATCCATTCCATCCTTCAGCAAAGGTGATCGAAAATCTTATACCACTCACTCTATTTAGCCAAGCAGTTTTCTTTTGTCCATTTGAAGTAATTGTATATCCATTCTTCAAATATACCCCCAAATCTCTTGTCCAATACTCACAATATTTATCAGCATCAACACCCATGAAGAATGCCACCATATCACTTGCATTTGCTCTCAAATCATTCAAGTTGTATTCCAGTTCTTTCATAGATGCCACTCTAATATTCTCTTCCAAAAGAACATAACTTTTAACCTTATCTTGCCCAGCTGATGTTGGAGCAAAATATTGATAATCATGTGCAGGTATTCTTTTCACTTCAATCTTCAACACAACATTTTCGCATGTCAAAGTATAAGTCGAATCTTTCCAGAACCATACCTTCAAGAGAGACCCTTCATTCACGGTCCCCGCTTTCACAGTCATGGTTGCAGAATAATTGGTTGTTCCAGTTTTGAAATAGATTTCCGCATTGTTTCTCGTTGTAAGTCCACTCTTATCCCCTTTTACGATATCCAAAACTAGTGCAGGATATCCAGATGCGGTTATTGTTCCACTCTCCACACTTACATTAAGAACAAATTTTTCTCCTTCAGTAAGATTTGCAATTTTGATATAATCATAAATATCACCGCTGTTGCTTGGTGTTGAACCCCAATTTAAGGTTTTGTTATAAAGCACAGTGTCACTTGATTGTTTATACTTAAACGAAGAATCCGCAACTCCAGTAGAAGATGTAGAACTATTGCTTTTGCTTACATTCTTATACATGTTGCTTTCTTCAAACTTCCAGTTTTCTTTGACAGAAGCTAAATCAGAAGCCACAGCACCAAAGCCTAAAACATTTTGGCTAACAACATCAAAACCAGTTCTTCTTTCACCAAACTCCCAGAAACTCTTTAAGTCATATTCTTTATATAGATTATTAATCTCTGTAGAAGTCATCGCATAATTTACTATCTTGATGTCCCTATCAACTTTTCCAATAAATTTTCCTGATTCAGCAGGAGTTGTAGCATTGTTAGAGGCCTCCGCACCAACAAAAATTGTATTATTGTTATTATATCCAATTTTCTTGCTTGTAAACGTGTCAGATGTTGGTCCCTGCATAGACCCATCCACATAGCCTGTAATACAATTTCCATCAAATGTGAATGAGAACAGATGCCAACCTGGTGACAAATCAACCCATCTCTTGCCAAGCATATTAGCATGTTTATATCCAACACCTTTATCATATGCGGTATAACAAATATATTGATTCGAATCTTCGCTTGTTTCAATATTAAATCCACCAGATTCTGTACATGAAAGCATAACCATATTTTGTGCAGCATATTCAGACCAGTTATCCATATATGCCCAAATATTTACACTAATTTTATCTTCATATTTCAAGTCTTTAGACAAAGTATAATAAGTTGATCCCGTCATTTGCACTTCGTCATGTGTTAACTGTTCTTCTCCATTAACTCTCCATCTAATTGGCTCAAATGCAAAGAAATAAAGATTTCCACCTGTAAAGGTGTAAGAATAACCATCATTCATAGTCAATGTTTGAGTTTTAGGAGCTTTCATTGCGGCATATTTCTTTCCGCTATAAGAATAAACTTTGATAATATTTTCACTAGAATTTGATGTTTTTGTAATGTCCGCTTTTCCATTATTATAATCAAGATATCCTATCAGAGATGCATTGGCTATCAAGGTGTTGTTCATTGCGTCTCCAACATAACTCTGTGGATATTCTCCATCTTCAAAATACCAATAAGAAGTCTTTGAATATTCTGTCACGAGTCTAAATTGCAACGAGTCATACCCATAATGCACGGAGATATCTTTTCTATACTTAACATATACATAATGATTCCCTGCCGAAACATTTTTATACACCAACTGTCGCAATTTACCATCATTGTATTGCCCAATTGTTGACAATTTGACATTAGTTGAATCTGCGGTATATGAAGAAGATAAAGTTGTATCAACATTACTGAATACTCCGTAGTCACAACTACTTTCTCCATATGAAATATAATCAAATGTTATATCAGCGGCTGAGGCCAATGTGAAAGACACCTTTGCAAGCGAATAACTATTATTATAGCCAAAATTTTGACTCTCATAGAAACCATTATTATTTATCACAAAATTATAACCCGAAATGGTTGAAACACTCACATTCGAAATCTTTGCTAAATTCTCTGTGGCACGCTTCAACTTATTCGCGGCTGTTTTCTTATAGAAGAAATATATTTTGTAGGTTGATGTGGTCGAATTTCCAGCAGTGAGACTTCTAATATTCAAGCCGTTGCCACTGCCAGTATAAGTTGGCGCGGTTGCATTTGTGCTTACTCCCATAAATTTGTAGCCAGGTTTTGCATAATAATCATTTGAATAGCCTATGCTGATATTCGTCCCAGCTTGAATTTCAAAATGGTTTGTAGTCGTCAATGCCGTATGGGTATAATTGTTTGTTCGGTTGTAATAATCCAAAGTTGGGTTTCCACCATTTGCACTATTTACATATGTGCCAGTCCCTTCATCAGTCATGATATAGACATCATAATTAACCACTTTACGCTTAAATCTAGCATGAATACCAGTAGGGATTGTCCCAGAAGCTGAATAAGTTGTTGAAGTAGACAACAATGTTGGCGTATCACCATAATACCAACCTACAAATGTGTAATTACCATTAGAAGTTATGCTCAAAGTGTAAGTTTTATTTATCGTATAAGTAATTGAAGTTGGTGAAGCTGTCGAAGAATTTTGTGACGTTGTCGTGCTACCTATTATTGCACTATATGTCGGTTTCACATATTTAAGAGTTGCATATGGATAACCCAAAGAAGATGTTTTTCTAGAATATGTTGCACCATCATCTTCGGATGTATATGTCCCCGCAAAAGAAATTGTTTCTTGTTTCGGTTGAAAAACAGCGAAATAATATTTTGTTGTGTTATCTGAAGGAGTAATAGAATATGAGGAACTTGTTGACAATGCGGTTCCAGAGCAAGCCGAAGCAGTAATTGTTGAACTAGTCGAAGAATACCACCCTCTAAATTGCCATGAAGAATTTGATACTGCCGAAGTCAAAGTCAGTGGTCTATAGACATATGAAGGAACAGTTGAATTATAAAGTGATGAGCCTGAAGTCTTTGTTGTTATCATAGGATTTCCGGTTGTATAACAACTATAACCAAAAGATCCAACCGTTGAGTAAGAGCTAGGGAGATTTACAGATGAATCAAATGGTGTATATGCAACCACCCTAACATTAAATGTTACTGGTCTTGCAGTATAAACTGCATAATATGAATATGCAATTCCGTAATATCCACTTCCCTTAATAAATGTTTTCCAATAATATTGAGTAGTAGCACTTACTGTTGTTGCACTAATTTCTGAAACAAATGTGTCGGTTTTCCAAAGTTGAACTTTTGAATAGTCATATGTATTGCCAGAGACACCATTTGCACTGAATCTGAGAGTATAACCATCAACTCTTGTCACAGTTCCATTTGATGGCGCACTAGGATCTGGTATTGGCATATCTATCCATGTACTACCGTTTTGCCATTGCAATTTTATATCACTAAGCGAGCCACCTTTACCCGCTGTTCCATATGTAGTTGTATTGTCTACAAACACAATTCTATATGTGCTTCTTGAACTAAGTATTGATGCCGAAACCCAGAATGTGGCATCGGCTTGATTTCCATTCAAACCAATTCTGATTCTGTTATGTGATGAAGAATTATATGTAAATACAAAAGATTTTTTCGCTTTTACTGAATTTGAATTATATTCAATATTTGGTGAAGAAAGATTTCTCACAAATGTCCCATCATTCCACAATTGAACAACCATTCCACTATATGTATTACCAGAAATCGCATTTGCTTGCCAATCAGTAGAATTGTATGTTTTATTAACAAAGCTGCCTTCATAAGTATTTCTTATCTCCGGCAAGCTCATTGTGCTCCAACTTCCATATGACAATTGTTTGAAGCAGATATTTTTTATGTAACAACTTGCACCAGATGTTCCATATTGGTTGTTGTCCACAAAATAAACTCTATAAGTTGTGCCAGCAGTGAATCCTGATGTATAAAAACTTATGCCAGATTGTTTTGAATTTGCATTCAACAAAACTCTAATATTATCATAAGTACTGTCAGGAGTAAATTCATAATATGTAGGGTCTTCTGAAATTTTTACTTTTGTAGAGCCATTTGATTTCGTCTCATAAATGCCAGTATAATCGCCATAAGAACCTGCAGTTGGTGTTGTGAAAATTTTAATCCCCATACCCAAAATTCCATATCTATTGTAACTCTGTGCCTCACCAGAAGTTGCACCACTCCCTGTCAATGCAATAGTTGCCGTTCCACATTGAGAAAAATTGGCAGTCACATCTCTTAGTCTAAGGCTCCACTGCAATACTGCATACCCATTGTTTAAATATAGATTTGATACACTACTTGGGAATTGCCAAGTACTAGAAGACGATGTTGACAATCCTGAAGCCCTACTCCATGGATAATCCCCAACTGAAAATACCCCCAGTCCATAATTGTAAACAGCCGAAGATTCTGAGAAAGAATATGTATAATTTATATTTGTTTCCGAACCACTATATTTCAGTGTTGAACATTTACTTGTATTATAGCCACAATAAGTAATTGTTCCATTATTATTGTAACCAGCAAAAGAACCTTTATAATCAAAACTCTTATAATTACTATATCTGTCAAATTTATAAACTGATGATATATTTGCATCTGTAAAGCAATTATTTACCGTTCCTCCACTCCCATAAATACATCCAAAAAGTCCACCTTTATAATAAAAACCAGTGACATTTCCTATGTTATAACATCTTCTATAATTTGCTTTATAAGTGCCACTATAACTTTCTCCAACTAAACCGCCAGTATAGACTCCTTCCCCATAAACATAACCAGCATTATAACAGTTATCAATAATTGGCGTACTAGAACTCGACCCATATACTTCTCCAGCTATACCACCTGTACATCCAGAATAAGAGCCATATTGACACTCACTTCTCACACTTGCATAGTTAAATGATTTTTCTAGAAGAATATTGCCATTAACAAAACCAACAATTCCACCTACATATCCAATATAATTCCAAAACTTAATATTGATAGATCCAAAAACTCCAACCTGCGATATTGTTGCCACAGTACTATTAGTTGAAGCTAAATGTGCCGAAACAGCACCTGTTCGCATTGAATATTTTGGAGCAACAATCATATTTTGGTATGTTTCATCTCCACCAATATCTACATCAACTAGAACAAAATTTGAAACATATCCACCGCCATAGACACCACCAAATAATCCCATTGAATTAACAGCAGATGAAGTATTTGTATAAACTGGATCATCATCACTGAAAATTTGACACCATAACCCTTTGATTGTAAAACCATTACCATTAAAATTTCCAGTAAAATTATACTTCAATCCAATTGGCGTCCAAATTCTATCAGAAATATCAATATCATCAGTCAATTTGTAATATAATGAATTGTATGTAGAATAATCACTTGCACTATTTGACAAATATGCAAGCCTTGCAAGTTGGGCACCATTTGAAATTAAGTATGGACTTGAAGATGTCCCACTTCCACCCGCAAACGAACTTGCATAATTGCTTTGCCAATATTTGCTTGCTGGAGGAGAATAAAATGCATAAAAATTTATATTGTTAGATGTATAGCCATGTACATAACTATAATCCCCAGCACAGTCACTAACAGTAGCTGATTTTGTTGTTAAAGAACCCGTATCAGATGACACTTTCATTAGATCTTTTGCTCGCCTTGAAAGATATCTAAAATAACTTCCACTTTCACCAGTTGTGTTTACAGTCAAACTCCCGCCAATCAAAAAATATATACCAGATTGAGTTCCGTCATTTCCACCTGCAGTATAAGATGTATCCACCCCTGTTCCTGTTGTTTTTACCCCATATGTCTTAAGATATGAATTTCCTTGCACATATGCTTGTGCACACATTGCTTTCAAAACAGGGAAGCCATAATTTAAATGGTTGTATGAATCAGAATCATAATTCCAAGGAGAACCATACCACCATTTTTGAGATTCTGAATATGAGTCGTTTTGCATATAACTATTAAAAGTAGAGCTTCTTCTAAATGAAGCTGCACTCAACCATGATGCCCCACTACCTGAAAAACTATTATTGCCTACAGAATAGGTGTAACCAATAGATGTCGAATTATATAAAGCAGCACAATAAATTGTCAAACTTGAAGCATATCCAACAAGTCCACCCTTATATTTTGTAGAAAATGATGAACTATTTAGATAAATACCAAGATATGACCATGACGAAATAATTTTTCCAGTGTTAACTCTTCCGACTAGCCCACCGCCTGCATATCTAGAGAGCCAAAAGCCTCCTCCAGGATTGGTTCCATAAACAGCATAAGATTCTTTTATTTCAGCCCCACCAGACAACTGACCAACGAGTCCTCCGCCACCAGAATTTGTGCCAAGACCATAAAAATCAATATATCCAAGCATAGCAGTACCATAAAGTGAACATCCCGATGCTGCCCATCCTACAACACCACCACAATATGCGTTTCTCGTACTTGAACTTGAAGAACTACTACTATCTCTAATTGTAACATAAGACTGAATACCACTAATTCCTGCATTTTGAGCATAACCAACAGCACCACCCATCAAAAGTTCATATGGAGAACCTGAAAAACTTGATTGAATAGTTCCAAATATGTTGACATAAAAAAGCATACATGAGCCAGAATCACAAGAAAGTTGTGCAACGACTCCGGCAAATTTATAGTATTTTGATGTGTCAAATGCAACGCTTGCAGTTGTTATTGAAATACCAGTCATTGAAAATGAATAAATTTCTGCATTTTGTTTTGCATTTCCAAATAAGGCACAGCCAACTTTGTAATTAGAATCTGTTGCCGATGACATATAACATGTCATGCCTTTGATAACGTGATAACCGCCATAGAATGTTCCCATAAAGTCATGGTCATTTCCAATTGGCACCCAATAATGTGCAGACAAGTCAATGTCAGCAGTAAGTTCATATGACTTTGTATTATAACTAGCATAACTCGAACCATTGATCAAATATGCCATTCTTGCGAGTTGTTCTGCTGTCTCAATCAAATATGGCTTATCCGATTCACCCGTTCCACCTGCAAATGAACTTGCATAATAACTAGACCAATAACCACTTGCTGTTGTGTTGGTCTCTTCATTTTCATCATAATTTTCCTTATTTTTCTCTTCTTGCACTGCCGCTGGAATGTCAGCCAAATAAAAGACACTTCCACCTACACAAGTGAAAGCAAACAAAATAATAGCCAAAATGGTCATTATCTTTTTCATATTGTTAGTTTACTATATTTAACTATTTTTAGCAAACAAAAAACAACATTTTATTATTTATAATTAACTTTGAATCAAAAAGAAAATTGAAATTTAAAGAGTTTAGATAAAAACCTTAAATTTTGTATAAATTTTAAATAAAAACAAGCACCAAAGCGTGACGTTTTGGCACTTGTGACAAAACTGAGCAAAAGCGCAGTTTTTAGAATCCAATATCAATTGAAAGCTTAGAATCTTTTACTTAGCAATAGAGTCACGACAAATCGCCAACATAGTGCGATTTCATTTGGTCGTGAAACTGAAAAAACAAGCACCAAAGCGTAACGTTTTGGCACTTGTGACAAAACTGAGCAAAAGCGCAGTTTTTTCAGTTGGGTTATAAGCCGAGTTCTGTATTTGACAGTCATCTTTCCAGACTTGTTGTCGCCAACAAGTTCAAGCGGTATTTTTGTTTCGCGTGAAAGAACACACATGTGCGAAAACTTAACCTTGCATCAAGTGGGGTTTACAGAGCAATGATTGTTACCAACCATCCGGTAGGCTCTTACCCTACCTTTCCACCTTTACCACAAATGTGGCAGTCTATTTCTGTTGCACTATCCTTGAAGTCACCTTCACCAGCCGTTAACTGGCACCATGTTCTTTTGATGCTCGGACTTTCCTCTCCGTGCCCATCACAGACACGCAGCGACCATCTGCCCAACTGACAAACGTGATTATATCAAACATTTTATAAAAAGTCAATTCATAAACAAAAAAAGAAGGTAAAACACCCTCTTCTTTTTTAGAATATTCTGCTACTTTCCATAAACAATACAGCAAATCGAACACCTTTTATTTGATTTAGCCATGCATTTCTTTGGATTCCTGTTCTATTGACAACTTTTTCTTGTTGTCCCGCATCGCCATATCTCCAATTTTCTGATACTGCATTAGTTCCAAAATACATTTATGGTTTATATAAGCTTTTTAAGTTTTTAACATTATTATACATTACATTTTTTATAGTTTAATTTTAATTCTCAGATATTAACCTACATTGAAAATTTGCTTTACTTTCCCTTGTTTATCAACTGAAAATCCTTGCATAATTCCGTCTTGAGAAACCTTTATTGCAACGCCATATTTTGCCATTGTTGTTGTTGCAGCCAAACGACCACCTCCACGACTACCGGCCTCGATTTTTATAATCGCACCAACAGAGATTATTGTTCCATCATGGTCAACGATTGTCGCACCATCAACAGAAGTCATCTCTTCAATGAGTTTTCTGTCAAGTTCGAACAACTTTTTCCCACCAACAATTTTTCTTATTGCCATCGTTTTTGTGTAATGATTTTGATTTAAAAAATCTTCATATGACATACTAAATTTTTCAATAATTTTATTCGCATTGCCAATGTTGTAAAGTTTTTCTGCTTCTTCAAGTTCAAGCTGTTTTTTCATCTCAAAATGCTCTTCTGAAATGATGTCTGCAGCATCAATGTGATTCAATGCATCCATGGTTTTATCCTTGTTGATATAAACCAAACATGCACCCTTGTAGAAGAATGAGCAGTCAAGTGCGGTGTTGTAGATTGCACGGCGAATTTGCTTTGCAGTGTAAGAAACATTATTATACAAAAGCCTGATGACTTCTTCGTGTGAATAAACACACCAATTTCCATTTCTCTTTGCAAAAATGAGTTGTCTTGCAAAGAAAACCAAAATGTCTCCTTTCTCTGTCAAAACAATACCAACTCGCTTGTCATTGCATACTCTTGCCAAACGGTCATAGATATATGGAGAAACAGTAGGGCAGTTTTTAGGATTTTTCAAATTTATATATCCAAGCATTGCTCCATTTTTGTCAAATTCAACAAAAGATGATACCCCATCAGTAAAAAGAGCAAAAAAATCACTTCCAATAACATCTTGATAATTTACATCATTTACACCATCTGCATTAATGCCAAGATTGACCATAATTCCAAGTTTTACAGTCTCACCTTCATATGTTCTTGATGCCCACTTTTCAAGCCCATTGATTATCCCCAAAATAGTCTCTGTTCCACTGTCAGTGATGCTTTCAATCAACGCTTTCTCAATCGCCATGTTTTGAAGTTTGTTCAAATACATTTTGTCTTGAATATTCAAATTTGAGAGTTCGTTAATCTCATGAATTATCGAACGGATAAGGTTCACTTCAAAAGACTTAAAGGCTTGTCCACGCTTGAGAATGATACGATAATCATCCATTTTGCTAGGTTTCAACAAAACAGAATTTGTTTTTCCAAGAGCAACTTCCAAATCTCTAGATGAAGATTCAATTTCTCCAGCCAAAAACGAACCAGTAAAAAGGGGCACAATCAACTTTCCAACAATATCGTAAAATTCTTTCTTTTCCATAATCCCCTCCTTGCAAGTTTATTGCTACAACAAAAACACAAAAATCACACCAATTTTCAACAAACAATCAAAATTAAGTTATAATTTTATATATATAATTATATTAAAATTTGTCAAAAATCCTGTCAAGCAAAATCGACCAAAAAATTTAAAATTTTTTAGATTTTTTCTTTTGTCATCTCATCCTTGTCGAATTCGTCTTTGATAATCTTCAAAGTTTTGTTTTCAATTCGAGAAATATATGACCTGGAAATACCCAATTTGGTCGCGACTTCTTTCTGTGTGTAAGCCTTGTCACAGTCAATACCATATCTCAATTTTACGACTGCCTGTTCCCTTTTGTCGAGTTTTTCAGTTATTATTTTTTTTATTTTTTGAATCATTAAGTTTTGCTCTACCTGCACAAAAATCTCTTCGTCATCAGATGATAAAACATCTTTAAGTTCCAAATCCTTGTCATCTTCATTATTTGAAGTAAGACTGTTGAGAGAAACAACGTTTTTGTGTTTTTTGTTCGCACGGATTAGCATCAAAATTTCATTGTTTATACACCTTGCCGCATAGGTGGAAAGCTGAACCTTTTTGTCATAATCAAATGTATCAATCGCCTTAATGAGTCCAATTGTCCCCACTGACAACAAATCATCTGCTTCAAGTGAGTTTGTATATTTCTTGACAATGTGTGCCACAAGTCTCAAATTGTGGCTAATAAGTTTTTCTCTTGCTTTCATATTACCTTTTTTCATTTTTTCAAACTCTTGTTTTTCTTCTTCCAAGGACAATGGTTTAGGGAAACCTTGTGCGGTATTAATATAATTTGTAAACACACAAATACGACTGAAAAAATATGCAAAACTTTCAAAAACCATAAACACTCCTATGATTTTTGTATATGTAGAATAATGTCAAATTTTGACTAAAAATGAAAAATTGTTTTTGCAAATGTTCTTGTTAAAAGACTCAAAACAAAATAAAAAAAGAAGAAATTTTTCTTTCTTCTTATTATTGTTTTTGCTTTGATTATTTTGCATAATACACAATATATAGTGTGTTATGCAATAATAATTTTAATTTTTAATACAAATTGTCAACAAAATCTTTGGGGTTAAATTTTTCCAAATCTTCAACACTTTCGCCAGTCCCAACAAACACAACCGGCAAACGATATTCTTTTTCAATGGCAATAATCACACCACCTTTAGCAGTCCCATCAAGTTTTGTTAGCACAATTCCATCAATGTTGCAATACTCATCAAAAGCATTGATTTGAGATAATGCATTTTGCCCAGTTGTTGCATCCAAAACTATAAGGTTATATTTGTGAGCATCTGGATATTCTCTGTCAATGATTTTTTCAATTTTTTTAAGTTCTTCCATCAAGTTTGTTTTTGTATGCAATCTTCCTGCAGTATCCACGAGCAAAACATCAGTTTTGTTAGCCTTCGCACTTGAGATTCCATCAAACACGACAGCAGCGGCATCTGCACCTTCTGCATGTTTAATAATTCGTGTTTTTGTTCTATTTGCCCATTCTGTCAATTGTGAAGACGCAGCAGCTCTAAATGTATCCCCTGCGACCAAAGTCACACTCTTCTTTTGGTTCTTGAAATAGTTTGCCATCTTTCCAATTGTTGTAGTTTTCCCAACTCCATTTACTCCAATAATTGTGATAATGGCTGGATATTGAATATCAATTTCTGGTGCATCGTTAAAATATTGAGCAATAATCGCTTTCAATTCTACCTTTACACCTTCTGCACTTCTTATTTTTTTCTTATGGCAAGATGTTCTCAATTCTTCAACAATTTCAAGTGAAGACTTTACACCGATATCACAAGAAATCAAAATATCAGTCAAATCGTCAAACAATTCATCATCTACTTCTCCATGGCTCAAAAGAGCGTCAATTTTGCGATTGAAAGCGTCTTTAGTCTTCTTTAATGCTTGACCAATTTTCTTAAAAAATCCCATAATTTCCCCTTATATTAGTTTGCTTGCTCTACTTGCTTTATAGCATCTGCAAGTTTAACAGAAACAATCTTTGAAACACCCTTTTCTTCCATTGTAACACCATACAAGCTGTCAGAAAGTTCCATAGTTGGCTTTCTGTGTGTGATGACAATAAATTGTGTGCTTTGAGACAATTTCTTCAAATACAAAGCAAATCTTTCGATGTTTGCATCATCAAGAGCGGCTTCAATTTCGTCCAACAATGAGAATGGCAATGGTTTAAGCCTCAAAATAGCAAACAAAAGCGCGATTGCCGTCAAAGTCTTTTCACCACCACTCAAAAGTGACAATTTGTTTGCGGCCTTACCAGGAAGTTGAACCATAATTTCAACACCAGCATTAAGTGGGTCTTCCGCTTCTGTAAGTTCCAATCTAGCATTTCCGCCACCAAACAATTCTCTAAATACGACCTTGAAACTGTCATTGATTTTTTGGAATTCATCATTAAATTTTGTAAGCATTTCGCCTGATAAATCTTTAATAATCTTCACCAAATCATCTTCAGCTTTTCTCAAATCATCAGCTTGAGTTGTCATATCATTATATCTTTCCAAAAGTGTTGAAACATCTTCAATAGCATGGACATTGACATAACCCAAAGCAGAAATATCCTTTTTGAGTTTGTTGATTGAAATAAGTGCTTCTTTGATTTCAAAGTCTGGACGTTTAAATTCCAAACATCCGCCATAAGTCAAACTATACTCTTCATAGATACGTTCTTGCATAGTTTCAAGTTCGGTATCAACTTTTGTTAAGTTTGCTTCTTCACGATACTTCTTGTCGTTTACTTTTGCAATTTCTTCCATAGTAACCGTCTTGCTATCATCAAGTTTCTTGATATTTGAAGAGATTGCAACCTTGCTGTTTTCAAGATTTTCTCTGTCTTTTCTGATTTTTTGCAAATTGTCTTTAGCAAGAGATGGTTTTGCATTTTCGATTTGAATTCTTATCATCTCTTCTGCACTTGCGATAAATTTTTCGTTTTCAGCCAAATGAGACTTCAAAGATTCGATATTTGAAATTTGTTTGTCTTTTTCAAGCAAAATTCTGTTCAATTCATCATCCAAAGCCTTGATTTTTGCTTCACATGATGCAATATCAACTTTAACAATTGTCATGTTGTTTACAATGTCATCTCTCTCTTTTCTGATTTGATTATATCTTTCTTGTTTTTGTTTAACAAGAATGTCCGCATCTTCTTTGTTTCCACTCAAAGCGTTTTGAACCATGTTTGTTTGTGACAAATCTTGTTCAATGAGTTTAAGTTTGTTTTCAACAGAAGTTTTTTCCATATCATAAACTTTCTTTTCATCTTCAAGTTCTGCCAAATCTTGATTCATTGCTTCAAGTTTCTCTTGCTCTTTTGCAAGTTTGATTTCAAGTTCATTCTTTTGGTCAAGAGCGGCTTTTTCTTTAGTTTTGGACGCACTCAAATCCACTTTGAGATAGTCAATTTTGTTTTTCAATTCATATTCTTTGTTGTTTAAAACTTCAATCTCATTTGCCAAAGTCTCAATCTCTCTTTGACGAGAAATAAGGTTTACAATTTCACTCTTTTTACTACCACCAGTAAGAGAACCTTGTGTGCTAACCACATCACCTTCAAGAGTGACAATCTTAAATGAAAATTTGTTATCTCTAGCCAAATCAACAGCAGTCGCCAAAGTGTCAACAATAACCGTTCCACCAAGCAAATTGCTTACAACATTGTCAATTTTCTTGTCGTATGAAATAAGTTTGCTAGCAACGCCAAAAACACCTTTCTTTCCAGTAACCATTCTTTCGTCCATATCTCTTCTTCTCATACTGCTGATAGGAAGAAAAGTTGCACGACCAAACTTGTTTTCCTTGAGATAAGAAATCAAATCTTTTGCACCGTCTTCGTTGTAAGTGACAATGTTTTGAACAGCATTTCCAAGAGCAACTTCAATCGCTGTTTCATATTGAGCAGGGACTTTGATAAGAGATGCCAAAACGCCAACCATTTTGCTGTTAAAAGCAGAATTTTTCTCACTTTCCTTCAATATTTTTCTTACGCTTTGTGCATACCCCTCATATTCTGCCTGCATTTCTGTCAAAAGTTTTCTTCTGTTTTCATAAACCTTGACCTGAGTTGTTATGTTAGCCTTTTCATTTTCCATTTCGGATATATCTTTTGTCGCAACAAAAATACGCCCAGAAATTTCTTCCTGTTCTTTTCTTACTTTATCAAATTCTTGTTTTGCATTGTATATGTTTGTTTGATTTGTATTTTTAAGTTGTTGCAATGCTTGAATTTTTGCTTCAACATCTTTCAAACTCTTTGCCAAATTCTCTTTGTTTTGAATAAGCAAACTTCTTTCTGTTTCAAGTCTTGAAACATTGCTCTTTACATCAGAAAGAGAACCCAAAGTTTCAATAATCTTTTGTTGAGATTGTCCTGCTTCAGTTTCACTCAAAGACATTTCATCAACAATTTGAAGATGTTTATTTGAAAGGTTTTCATATGTAGAATTTAAAACTTTAAGTCTTTCTTGAAGTCCTGCAAGTTCTTCAGATTTGTTCTTTTCTTGCTCGTCACAGTTTTCAATAACAATTTGTGCGTTTGTCAAGTCAAGATTGATTCTGTCATTTTCTTTTTGAGTGAAGTTGATACGTTCTCTTGCAACCTTTGTTTCGCCTTCCTGCTTTTCAAGTTCAACAGTCAATTTCAAAAGTTGGTCATTGAGAGAGGCAATCTCTTTGTCATAAGCAGAAAGTTTGTCCATCGCTTCCGCATATTCTCTCGTGATATTTTCAAGGTCAGTTTGTCTTGCAGACAATTCTTCATCAATGGCCTGCAATTTTGCCTTGATTTGGTCTTTTACGACATTTGCATTTTCATATTGATAAACATAGGCATTGACTTCCAAATCTTTAAGTTGTCCCTTATATTCAAGGTATTTCTTTGCGTCTTCAGCCTGTTTGCGAAGAGGTCCCATTTGGCGGTCAATTTCGCTTCTAATATCATCAATACGAACCAAATTATCTCTTGTTCTTTCAAGTTTTCTTTCTGCTTCGTCCTTTCTTGACTTAAATTTTGCAATTCCAGCAGCTTCTTCAAACATTGTTCGGCGTTCTTCTGGCTTTTCATCAACAATTTCACTAACCTTTCCTTGTCCAATAACTGAATAACCATTTTTACCGATACCACTATCAAACAAAAGGTCAGTAATATCACGCAAACGACAAGTGTTTTTGTTGATTTGATATTCACTTTCGCCAGAGCGGTAGAGTTTTCTAGTGATAGACAATTCATCATAAGCAATGTTGAAAAATCTGTCTGTGTTGTCAAAAGTCAAAGTAACTTCACAATAAGACAAACTCTTTCTTTTTTCAGTTCCTTTAAAGATGACGTCTTGCATATTATCGCCACGCAAAGACTTGGCACTTTGTTCACCAAGCACCCAGCGAATAGCATCTGATAC
>ULWY01011887.1_pt1 | contig 42899 bp, 41 predicted proteins | sample 1960761 | NCBI WGS metagenome assembly ULWY01 (sample SAMEA4835824, study PRJEB28245) | human gut metagenome | biome: gut microbiome; material: fecal sample | place: Denmark | collected 2008 | reverse complement strand
TTACTTTATACCTGTTAATACTATATTATAATCTTGTAAAAGGTCGAAGTCTTGCAGTTCCATTTCTTTTTCTACAAAAGTCTCAGGCTCATAAGTTAAAGCTCCCATACCACCATTCCCTACTAAGCTTAATCGGTCGAGCGCAGAGAGTTCGAAGTCATTAATGCCTACTTTAAGTAATGTCTTGTGAAGAAGATAGCGGCCATAGCCGTCAGGCAAACTGTCTTCGAATATGCCAAAGTTGCCATTGAATGGATTTGGCTGAGCAATAAAAAGTCCGGGTTTCAACGGCAGCTCCAATGAAGATATGCTGAATCCTTCTGTCAGCCATTGACTATCGTATTCGAAGACACAACATTTCTTGTCGGCAGTCAATGATAATTTGCCGACCTTCTTATTATGAAACTTAACTTTTAATGATTCAATTTTTTTCATTTTCATAATCAATGTAAGTTAGTTCTATCTCTTATAGGCTTTTTTCTTGTTCATGTTTCGCTTAATCTCTTGCAGTTCTTCCATCGTGTCATACTTTTGTTGGGAGAAGATATGACGGATTTCGGAAGTATATTCTAATGCCATAGCAATACCTATTAGGTTTTTGAGTGATATGAGTCCTTTTTGTTCAAATCTCACAATATTGCTCACGGCTACTCCCGACTTTTCTGCCACTTGTTCGCGAGTTAGATTCTTCTCTATTCTACGGCGGCGGAATTTGGTGGCTATCTCCTTTGCAATCTCGTCTGGATTGTCGTGTAGATAGTTGTCCAATATTGCTAATATCTTATTTGTTTCTGCCATAATTAGTAGCTTATTGATAATATATTATCTATTGCGAAGTTACACTTTTTTATTGAAAATGGCAAAATGAAGAGGAAATCTTAGTATTGAAACGGCTATTCATGTAAAAATCATAAACGTTAATTTGAGCATGAAATAAGCGGGAAAAAAGAATGCGAGTCGCAAAAAACAACTCGCATATTGCACTCCTGCAATTCGCATATTGCAGGTTGTCCTTTCGCATTCTTTTAATTTTTTATCGCATTGTTTTTTTACCCCATCCAGAAGGTGCTGTAGAGCCGATTCTTTAGAATATCTTACAGACGAAAACTTGCTGAAGGAGAGTAGCATTATTTTCTTGTTTGATAAAAAACTGTGACATACATTCTATATCAGCATCATTATAACAGAGAGAATTGTTACAATTTGGATGAATATTCTGAATGCTTTTTCTGGAAAGAGTTTCACTAAACGGATACCAAGTAAGGCTCCGATGCCTATCACGGGGAGCATCATGAGATTCAGCGAGAACGAACTCCATGTAATGTTGTCCCATGCAAAGATTTGGAAAGGTACCTTCAGAAGGTTTACTACAAGGAAAAACCAGGCATTGATGCCGATGTATTCCATCTTTTCCTTACGCATGGAAAGCAGATATACAGACATGACCGGTCCGGCGGCGTTGCCAATCATCGTTGTGAATCCTCCGAGGAGACCGAATAGGGCGGAGTACCACCATTTTTTCATCCATCTGTTTTCCTTGCCGAATATCTCGCTCCAAATCATGACTGCCATCGCCAAGGCGAGAGTCCATCCCATGAGTTGGCGGAAGCCTTGGGCAGGGATGAGTTTGTCTACAAAGATTGCTACGAGGAAACCTAACAGGGCGGTGGGCAAGAGCTTCGCCACAACTTTCCAGTCGGCTATGCGTTTATAGTATGCCACAGCCATTATGTCGGCCAGGCAGAGCATCGGCAGGATAACTCCGGTTGATTCTTTGGCTCCGAAAGCCATCGCCATATATGGAACGATAAGGAGCATCATTCCTTGCACACCAGTTTTTGACATTCCTATGCATAGTGCCGCCAGTGCAAGGATAGACCATTGAAATAGGGATAAAGTTTCTGTCATTTGTATATTTAAGATTCATGGCTTCTGAACATCAGAAGACTTTCAGAGTGTTCTATTAAAGCAAACCAGCCCTAACACTATTTCTGCGTTAGGGCTGGTTTATTGTTTAAGTCTCGGTTATTGTTTCTTAAGCTTGAGTAAGCTGCTTATCCATAGCGGCTGCGGCTCTGCGTCCGTCGCCCATCGCCAAGATTACTGTAGCTCCACCACGTACGATGTCGCCTCCGGCAAATAGGGTAGGAATAGAAGAACGCATGTCATCGTCTACGGCGATAGTGCCCTTGCGACCCAATTCAAGACCTTCTACAGAATGAGGAACAATCGGGTTGGGCGATACGCCTACGCTGACAATTGCCATGTCGATGTCGATGGTTTCTATAGCGCCTTCAATAGCTACCGGACTTCTACGGCCTGATGCATCGGGTTCGCCTAATTCCATCTTCTGAAGAACAACTTGTTTTACACGACCTTTTTCGTCGGCAATGTATTCTATCGGGTTGTGCAGAGTAAGGAACTCTACGCCTTCTTCCTTGGCATGTTTTACTTCTTCCAAACGAGCAGGCATTTCGGCTTCAGAACGACGGTAGATAATCATGGCACGTTCTGCACCCAAACGGCGAGCTGTACGTACTGAGTCCATAGCTGTGTTACCACCACCGATAACCGCTACACGCTTACCGAAGCAGATAGGAGTATCTGAGTCTTCGCTTGCAGCATCCATCAGGTTGACACGAGTAAGATATTCGTTAGACGACATGATGTTGATAGAGTTCTCGCCAGGGATGTTCATGAAGTTAGGCAGACCCGCACCCGAAGCTACGAATATACCTTTATATCCCTCTGCTTCCAAATCGGCTACACCGATAGTCTTTCCGATGATGCAGTCTTTTACGAAGTTGACACCCATCTTGGTGAGGTTGTCTATTTCTACGTCTACAATCTTGTTAGGAAGACGGAACTCAGGAATTCCGTATTTCAATACACCGCCAATTTCGTGAAGGGCTTCGAATACGGTTACGCTATATCCTTTCTTCGCCATATCACCAGCGAATGACAATCCGGCAGGACCAGAACCTACAACGGCTACCTTGATGCCATTGGCAGGAGCCAATTCGGGGATGGAAATCTGTCCGCTTTCGCGCTCATAGTCGGCAGCGAAACGTTCCAAGTAACCGATGGCTACAGCCGGTTCGTTCATCTTCAGATGGATACACTTAGATTCGCACTGCTTTTCCTGCGGACAAACACGACCGCAAACTGCCGGCAGAGCACTGGTTTTCTTCAGAACACGAGCGGCTTCGAGGAATTCGCCACGTTCTATATTCTTGATGAATCCGGGGATATTGATACCTACCGGACATCCCTGCATACATGATGGGTTGGCACAATCAAGACAACGCTTAGCTTCTGTAAGTGCCTGTTCTTCGTTCAAACCTAAGTTGACTTCTTCCTTGCGGCTGTGCGAACGGTATCCTGCTTCCAACTCGTTCATCTTGACGCGTGGGATAGCGGTACGTTCTTTCGGTTTCATAGCTTTACGCAATTCTACACGCCACGGAGCGTTACGGTCGTCATCGTCAACTGCGGCTTCTGCTTGGCATGCTGCCGGTTCTTCGTGATCGAGCTTGTGAAGTTCTTCGCGCTCGATGTCTTTAAATGCGCCCATACGCTTCAGCATCTCGTCGAAGTCTACCTGATGTCCGTCGAATTCAGGTCCGTCAACGCATACAAAACGAGTCTTTCCGCCTACAGTGATACGGCAAGCACCGCACATACCTGTACCGTCTACCATGATGGTGTTAAGCGATACATCGGTAGGGATTTCATATTTCTTAGTAAGCAGACATACGAATTTCATCATGATAGCTGGACCGATAGCAAAGCATTTGTCTACCTTTTCGCGCTTGATGATATCTTCTATACCTTCTGTTACCAATCCTTTACGTCCGTAAGAACCGTCGTCTGTCATGATAACCACTTCGTCAGAGCTTTCGCGCATCTCTTTTTTGAGGATGATAAGCTCTTTAGAACGTCCGGCGAGCACCGTGATAACGCGGTTTCCGGCAGCCTTCAATGCCTGCACGATAGGCAACATAGGAGCTACGCCTACACCACCTCCGGCACATACTACGGTACCGAAATTTTCAATGTGAGTGGCTTTACCCAACGGACCTACCACGTCGGTTATATAATCGCCTTCTTTCAGTTCGCAAAGGCGTGTAGAAGAAAGTCCTACTTCTTGTACTACCAAAGTAATGGTTCCCTTTACAGGGTCGGCTTCGGCGATGGTAAGCGGCATACGCTCTCCCTTTTCGCCCACACGTACGATAACAAAATGTCCGGCTTTTCTTGATTTTGCAATCAGCGGAGCCTCTATCACTAATTTAAAGACTTTTTCCGAAAAGTGCTCTTTGGATATAATTCTATTCATTAGTCCGATAAAAAAGTTAGTTATATTATTCCGTATATATTCTAGTTTGTTTGCTTCTTTACGCTTTCACTCTGACGAATGGTTTGCGTTCACTGTTGACGTATTGCATTGAGTTGGAGCAAAAGATGCCGCAAGTTATCAAGAAATTTCTGAATCAGCAAGAAATAAGCGACAAAACGATAGTTTTAGCTATGAATAGCTATTTTTATGACTCCGTCTTCCTTGTTTTCAAAGATTCTGTACGCTTCTTCTATTCTGCTGAGTGGGAAGCGATGGGTGATGAGTGGGGTAGTGTCTATCTTTCCTTGCTCTATAAGATGAAGCACTTCTTCGCAGTCGCATCCGTCTACACCGCCGGTCTTGAAGGTTAGGTTCTTGCCGTACATATCGGGCAGCGGAAGTATCTGGGGCTCGTCATAAAGTGCTACTACTGTAACTATGGCGTTAGGGCGTGCGCATTGCCAAGCCAGACGGAAGGTGTCTTTGCTTCCGGCTACCTCTATTACACGGTCGGCGCCTCCGTGGTCGCTATTGTCTTTTACGAAGGCTTCGCACTCATCGGGTGTAGTGAGTTGCACTTCTGGATAGTGCTTCTTCACGAACGCGAGTCTTTCTTCCGATTTCTCACATACGATGATGCGTTTTGGCTTCTTAAGCATAGCGCAGAGTAGGGTGCAGATGCCGGTCGGTCCGGCTCCGATTATAAGCACGGTATCTTCTTCTGTTATCTCGCTGATGCGTGCAGCCCAGAATCCTGTTGCCAATACGTCGCCTACGAAGAGGGCTTGCTCGTCGGTAACACCGTCTGGGATGCGATTTAGCCCTTGACTAGCCAACGGAACACGTACATACTCTGTCTGACCGCCATCAATTCGGCAACCTAACGCCCATCCGCCGTGGGGCGAGGTGCAGTTGTTTACGAATCCGTGCTTGCAGTAGAAGCACTCTCCGCAGAATGTCTCTACGTTTACTGTTACTCTGTCGCCAACTTTCACGCCTTTTACTTCTGTGCCGATTTCTTCTACTATGCCCACCATTTCGTGTCCTACGGTAATGCCCGGCACGGCTCTGGGTACGCTTCCGTGCTTAATGTGAAGGTCGCTGGTGCATATGCTGCCAAGTGTTACCTTTACTATGGCGTCTGTTGGTTCTTGCAACTGAGGTTTTTCTTTATCTATCAAGGCGAATTTGCCTTTTTCGATGTAAGTGTATGCTTTCATGATTTTATTTTATTAGGTTGAGTTGATGTCTATTAAAAAAAACGCCGCAGCATGTCGGGGATTGAAATGCTGCGGCGCGTTCTTTCCGGTTCATGCGCCTTATTTCGGGGCCTTTCTATATAGGTATATAGCTATGAACAGGTATAATATGTTTGGTATCCACACGGCGATGGCCGGCGAAAGATTTCCGTTGATGGCGAAGGTAGACGATATGGTCTGGAACAGGATGTACGAGAAGCTTAACGCCAATCCGATACCTAAATGCAGGCCCATGCCTCCTTTTACCTTACGCGACGATAGCGACAGTCCGATAGCGGTAAGGATAAATGCCGCGAACGATGTGGCAATGCGTCGGTAGTACTCTACTTCGAACTCTTTGATGTTAGCGAATCCGCGCTGCTTCTGCTTGGAGATATACTCTCTAAGTTGCGGACTGGTCATAGTTTCTTGCTGTCCGCGCGTAATCAGGAAGTCTTGCGGCTCCATATTGATAATAGAGTCAAGTTGGTCGCCCGTAGTGATGTGTTCGCGCATGCCTTTCATTTCGCGTATCATGTAGTCTTTGATAATCCACTTATGAAAAGCCGTGGTGTCGTAAGTGATTCGGCGAGCCGTAAGATGCGATACAAGCTTATGCTTCTCGAACTTATCGAGTGAAAAGCGGTAGCCGGTCTTGTTGTAGTCTTCGTATCTTTCCATATACGCCACCACTCCAGAGTCTACCTCCAGCTGAATGTTTCTGGCGTAACTTACTGAACGCTTCTTTTTGTACTGCCTTTCGAATTTCAGTCGCGTAACACTACCTTGCGGAATTACTTCCGTACTCAGTACGAAAGTTACCATCGAAATGATAGCAGCCGAAATCATGTAAGGCACCATCATTCTCTTGAAGCTCATGCCGGTAGAGAACATGGCGATGATTTCCGAGTTCTCCGCCAACTTAGAGGTAAAGAAGATGACAGCGATAAATACAAACAGCGGACTGAACAGGTTTGTATAATAAGGTATAAAATTCAGATAGTAATCGAATATAATGGCTTTTAACGGGGCCTTATTATTAATGAAATGGTCGATGTTCTCATTAACGTCGAATACTACCGAGATAGATATAATCAGTGCTATGGCAAAGAAATAGGTACCAAGAAACTTGGCGATGATATATCGATCGAGCCTCTTGACCCACTTCTTTTTCAATGCTGTTTTGATGCTCTGCTTTAAAGAGTCAAACTGTATCATTTCTAATTGTTTTTATAATCGGGTAGATACTTGTTTTACCATCATTGGCTTCCATGTAGAGAAGTCGCCGGCTATAATATGCTTGCGGGCTTCTTTTACGAGCCATAAGTAGAATGCCAAGTTGTGTATGGATGCAATCTGCAGTGCGAGCAACTCTTGTGCATGAAACAGATGACGCAGGTAGGCGCGGCTGTACAGCGTGTCTACATACGATGCGCCGTCAGCTTCAATTGGCGAGTAATCTTTCTCCCATTTCTTGTTGCGCATGTTCATGATGCCGTGCTTGGTGAACAGCATTCCGTTACGCCCGTTACGTGTAGGCATTACACAGTCGAACATATCGACTCCGCGTTCTATACCTTCGAGTATGTTTACCGGAGTACCTACTCCCATCAGATAACGAGGCTTGTCGGTAGGAAGAATTTCGTTCACCACTTCTATCATCTCGTACATCTTCTCTGTAGGTTCGCCCACTGCCAATCCGCCAATAGCGTTTCCTTCAGCGTTCTTTGACGCGATGTATTCTGCCGAACGCTTTCTAAGGTCGGGATATACGCATCCCTGAACGATGGGAAACAATGACTGATGGTAACCATACTTAGGCTCTGTCTCGTTGAAGCGGGTAAAGCATCGGTCGAGCCAGCGGTGGGTAAGTTCCATTGATTTCTTGGCGTACTCATAATCGGATGTGCCGGGAGCACATTCGTCGAACGCCATCATGATATCCGCACCGATGGTACGCTCAATATCCATAACACGCTCTGGGGTGAAAAGATGCTTAGAGCCGTCGATGTGCGAGCGGAACTCTACGCCTTCTTCTCTCATCTTACGGATGCCCGAAAGCGAGAATACCTGGAAGCCACCACTGTCGGTAAGCATCGGACGGTCGAATCCGTTGAATTTATGCAAGCCGCCCGCTCCTTCTATCACGTCCAGTCCCGGACGTAGATAGAGGTGATACGTATTACCTAATATAATCTGAGCCTTGATATCGTCCTTCAATTCAGGAAGATGTACGGCCTTTACGCTGCCCACTGTACCTACCGGCATAAAAATAGGAGTCTCTATCTGTCCGTGGTCGGTGGTTATAAGTCCGGCACGTGCGTTCGATTTAGGATCGGTATGTTGTAATTCGAATTTCATTCTTTATCTTACTGCTTGTTTTCTGAATTGCCTTTCTCGTTATCTTTTACTGTTAAATCTATCGCGTCGGCTACCTTCTCGTCGGTCAGCGCCAAGTCGAGCACTTCCTTGATATCCTTCACGTAGTGGAATTCCACACCTTTAAGATAGATAGGCTGTATTTCTTCTATATCTTTTCGGTTCTCTTCACACAATATGATGTCTTTGATGCCGGCACGCTTGGCAGCCAATATCTTTTCTCTGATACCGCCTACAGGCAATACTTTACCGCGGAGGGTAATTTCGCCAGTCATTGCCAAATTAGCTTTAACCTTGCGCTGAGTAAGTGCCGAAGCCAAAGATGTCACCATGGTAATACCTGCCGACGGTCCGTCTTTAGGAATAGCGCCTTCGGGCACATGGATGTGAATATTCCAGTTGTCGAAGATACCTTCTGGCAAGTTGAGCAGATGAGAGTGCGCTTTAATGTACTCCAGAGCCAGCATAGCCGATTCTTTCATCACATCGCCCAAGTTACCAGTAAGAGTGAGACGTCCGCCTTTACCCTTGCTCAAGCTGGTTTCTACGAATAAGATTTCGCCGCCTACCGCAGTCCATGCCAATCCGGTAACAACTCCGGCGTACTCATTTCCTTGGTATTTATCGCGAGAGTATGGAGGCATACCCAGGTACTGCTTAATATCGGCAGGCTTCAGGTCGTGACGCTCAGTGAATTTATCGCTGGCTATCTCCAATGCAATTTTACGCATTACCTTGCTAATCTTCTTTTCCAACTCGCGTACACCGCTTTCGCGTGTATAGTTCTCGATGATATACTCTATGGCAGACGGTGTGAACTTCACGTTGTCCTTAGTAAGCCCGTTGTTCTCCAGCTCCTTCGGGATAAGGTGACGACGAGCAATCTCTATCTTCTCTTCGGTGATGTAACCGCTAACTTCAATCAGCTCCATACGGTCGAGCAATGGGGGAGGGATAGCTCCGATATTGTTGGCGGTAGCTATAAACATTACTTTCGACAAGTCGTAGTCAATATCTACATAGTTATCGTGGAACGAGTTATTCTGTTCCGGGTCGAGCACTTCTAGTAACGCCGAACTTGGGTCGCCATGATGATCGCTGCCCAATTTGTCAATCTCGTCTAAGATGATAACAGGGTTAGAAGTCTCAGCTTTTATCAAACTCTTGATGATACGTCCCGGCATAGCTCCGATGTAAGTCTTGCGGTGTCCGCGGATTTCTGCTTCATCGTGCACTCCACCTAATGACATTCTGATGTACTTGCGCTTCAATGAAGTAGCTATAGAGCGTCCGAGCGAAGTCTTACCAACTCCCGGAGGACCGTACAGACAGATGATAGGCGACTTCATATCACCTTTAAGTTTCAATACAGCCAGGTGCTCCAAGATGCGCTCTTTTACTTTTTCTAGACCGTAGTGGTCTTTATTGAGCACTTTCTCGGCATTTTGTATATTGAGTGAATCTTGCGAATATACATTCCACGGAAGCGACAACAATACCTGCAAGTACGATAACTGTACGTTATAGTCGGGCGATTGTGGATTGAGGCGTTCCAGCTTAGCCAATTCGCGATCGAAGATTTTGCCTACCTCTTCGTTCCATTGCTTCTTGGCTGCCTTGTCTCTCAGATTTTCTACTTCTTCATCCTGTCCGGTACCCAACTCATCTTGGATATTCTTAATCTGCTGCTGCAAGAAATATTCCTTCTGCTGCTTGTCGAGATCCTCGCGAGTACGCAATTGGATGTCCTGCTTGATAAGCGCCAACTTAGTCTGCTTGTTAAGTACCTGAATCAGCGTGTATAGACGATCTTTCAATGTGCTTTTCGCAAGCATGTTAATCTTATCTTCTATAGGGAACGGGAAATTGGTGCAGACATAGTTGATCATCATGTGATTCTGCGGCAAGTTCTTCAGAGCGAACACCATTTCCTGAGCACCGTTTTCGCTTACTTCGATATACTTAGAGCATAAGTCCTTTGCGGTATCTAGCAGTGCGTCAAGTTCATCGTTGTTCTCTTTCATCTCCATGTCTTCAGGAAGAGCAGAAACCTTTCCTTTCAGGTACGGTTTAGCCGAAGTTACACTGTCGATGCGTACTTTTAGTGTACTGGCTTGCAGTATGACGGTAGTGTTTCCGCCCGGGAGTTCGAATTCTCTAAGTACGCGTCCTACAACTGCGGTAGTATATAAATCGTTCAGATTCGGATCTTCGACTTCCATCACCTTCTGAGTGGCGATGACAATCGGTTTATTCCCTTTCAGAGCTGCCTTTGTCAATTTCAGAGTAGACCGTCTTCCTACGGTAACCGGCATAATGACGCTCGGAAACATAACCATGTTGCGCAAAGTCATTATAGGCAGTTCCTCATTTAGACAGTCCTCTGTTAATTCCGGTCCAGATGGGTCAATGTCCGTTACGACCGAAAATTTAGCATCTTCTTCTTCGGGATCATCAAATCTTCTTTTTCTAACCATAGTTTTTTGATTCTATTTATAATTTCTATTGTTTTCGCATAAAATGGCTACAAAGTTAAACATTTTGAGGAAACTATAAAAACGCTTTTTGATAATAATAAGGTGATTAACTGTTTTTATTGAGCGCATACGCTTTCAAAACATTGATACGAGCTTGCAGGATTGCGCTCAATTTGCATTATCTTTGTGCCGAAAAGACTGTGTTTTTAAATTCGGGCTGGCTTTATTGCGCTTGAATTAACTATATGAAACAGGTAGTGTTTTGGAAAACATAATGTGATTTAACAGAATGGCTAATACATATTTTCAGTTTAAGAAATTTATCATTCATCATGACCGCTGCGCGATGAAGGTAGGCACGGACGGAGTGTTGCTCGGCGCATGGGCGAATGCCGAAAACGCTCGGCGAATATTGGATATAGGAGTAGGTAGCGGACTTATATCATTAATGTTGGCACAGCGTTATCCGTCGGCCAGTGTAGTAGGAATCGATATCGATGAAGATGCGATAGCGCAGGCTAAAGAAAACGCCGGGTTGTCACCGTGGAAGGATAGGATAGAGTTGTTTGTAGCCGATGTATGTGAATTCTCTAAAAATGAAAACATGCAGTTTGATGCCATCGTTTCTAATCCTCCGTATTTTGAAGAGAAAGTACATTGCCCTGACGGACAACGTAATGCGGCAAGACATACGCAAGGCTTGTCTTTCGCTGATTTGCTTGATAGTGCGAATCGACTCCTTGCTCCGGAAGGCGGCTTCTCGGTAGTGTTGCCAAGCAATGCTTACGATACTTTTGTTTCTTTAGCTGCCGAAAGGCATTTGTATGTGCGTCGCTGTACGAAAGTGTTTACCAAGCCCGGCATTCCTGCCAAGCGAGTGCTGGTGGAATTAGGGCATGGTATAGTGAGAGCGGAATTGCATGACTTATATATCGAGGTGGCTCCCCGAATACACAGCAATGAATACGTAGCTCTGACGAAGGAATTCTATTTGAAAATGTAAACAATATTACTTTTCTTTATCGGATGGATTCTGCTTCTTGCTGTACGACAGTCTGCGCAGCAAGTTCTGGTTAAGTTGCAACAATTCCTTATGCTTCTTCACGATGGTAGACGTGAGTGGTTTCGTATCGAGAAAGTCCGTGAAGTGCTGTAGTACGCTGAACGGCTCTTCCGCTTCCGATACTTTTTTTATGGGAGCCATTACCTTCAGTCCCTTTGGTATAATCTCCACTTCCAGATCTTTTCCGCCCATTGTGGGGTCGCCGTCGTAATGGAATACGCCCTCTTGTGTGCGGTGGATGGTAATCTTTTTCTCCTTCAGTGTTTTGATTCGGCTGTTTTGGTCGATGGTTTTATTAAAGAGCTGGAAAGACAACGACGGAACATCGAGAACGGTGAACGGCTCTAATATAGTAATGTCCATCATTCCGTCGGTCAGCGATGCCTGAGGTGCGATGTACGCATTGTTGCCATACTGCGAAGCATTGGCACACGCTATAAGGAACGCTTTATACTTCATCGTGCCTTGCTCGTTCTCTATTTCGTAAGTTTCGGGTTTATACGTCAGGCTCTCGTGCAGCGTATTTTCTAAATAGGTGAGTAGTCCCCTTCTTCCCGAGTCGGCGAACTTTAGGCTAACGAAAGCGTCGAAACCCACGCCGCAGGTGCAGAAGAACGGGTGCCCGTCTATCACTCCACAGTCTATGTCCTTTATCGCACCTTCGTTAATAACATCAATCGCTCCCTTCGGACTTATCGGTATATGAAGATGACGAGCCAGCCCATTGCCAGAGCCGCAAGGGATGATACCCATCGCCGTGTCGGTATGTATCAAGGCACGTCCTATCTCATTGATAGTACCGTCTCCGCCTATCGCTATCGCCATATGCTCTCCTTTCTTTACCAGCTCGTCGGCTATCAGTGTGGCATGACCGGCATATTCCGTCTTACGGATATCGTAGTCATAGCGTGAGCGGTCAAGTTTCTTATCTATTAATTGCAGGATGGCATCTTTGTTATGGGTGCCCGATATAGGGTTTACAATAAATGTTATATGTTTTTTCAAACTCATTCGTAAAGGGGTTTGTTGATTCGGAAAGCAAAATTAGCTCATTTTTTGTAAAAGAACACGCTTTTTGTGGCGTATTTGCGATATTTAGCGAGTTTTTTTATGTCTCTGTAGTTTCATTATACTAGAAATTATTACCTTTGCACATTCTTAGCAGAAATGTGCCGGACGGAAGTCCGGTTTTTAGTGAAAATACAAACGTAAGCGGAGTGCTTACCAGAAAAAATAATATGGGATTATTACAAGACAAATTAAGCAAATTCAGAACGCCGCAGTACTATATGGAGAAAGGCGTTTACCCTTATTTCCGTGAAATTGACAGTGCTCAAGACACAGAAGTAATAATGGACGGAAAAAAAGTGTTGATGTTTGGTTCTAACTCTTACATGGGTTTGACTCATGATCAGAGAATCATTGAGGCGGCTATCGCTGCTACTCGTAAATATGGTACGGGATGCGCCGGATCACGCTTTCTTAACGGAACTTTAGACATTCATGTTCAGTTGGAGCATGAACTTGCCGAATTTGTAGGTAAAGAAGAAGCTTTGGTTTACTCAACCGGTTTCACTGTAAACGAAGGTGTAGTATCTTGCTTGACCGATCGTAATGACTACATCATCTGTGATGACCGCGATCATGCTTCAATCGTAGACGGTCGTCGTCTTTCTTTCTCTACACAGTTGAAGTATAAGCATAACGATATGGCGGCTCTCGAAAAAGAATTGGCAAAATGCCGTCCTGAGTCGGTTAAGCTGATTGTAGTAGACGGTGTGTTCTCTATGGAAGGAGACTTGGCTAACTTGCCCGAAATCGTTAGATTGAGCGAGAAGTATAACGGTAGCATCATGGTAGACGAAGCTCACGGCTTGGGAGTATTCGGTCGTCAGGGTAGAGGTGTGTGCGATCATTTCGGCCTTACTGATAAGGTTGACTTGATTATGGGTACATTCTCTAAATCATTGGCTTCTATCGGTGGTTTCATCGCTGCTGATAAAGACACTATTAACTGGTTGCGTCACAACTCACGTTCTTATATATTCTCTGCAAGTAACACTCCTGCTGCTACTGCAGCTGCAATGGAAGCTCTTCACATCTTGAAGACAGAGCCAGAACGTCAGGAGAACTTGTGGAAGATTACCAACTACGCTCTTAAGTGTTTCCGCGAAGTCGGTTTCGAAATCGGAGATACAGAAAGCCCTATCATCCCGCTTTACGTGCGTGATACCGACAAGACTTTCGAAGTTACAAAATTGGCGTTCGATGCCGGCGTATTTATCAACCCGGTTATTCCTCCTGCATGTGCACCTCAGGATACATTGGTTCGCTTCGCATTGATGGCTACTCATACCAAAGAACAGGTTGATTACGCTATCGACAAGTTGACTCAGTGCTTCAAGCAGTTGGATATCTTGAAATAAGAATACCACGAAGAAAAAAATAGAAGCCACACGGTTTAGCTTCTATAATATATAATAAGGAGACTATATCACATTGATTTGTTCTTTGATTTATTTGAATCAAGAAATGATTAATGAGATATAGTCTCTTTTGCTTTTACAGAAGAAATGATAAACACATAAATTCAGTGAACGTATATGATATTGAATGAAAGAGATTGTCGGCACGATGTGGTGATACAAATTGCCCAACAGATGATTACCGCCGCCCGTACTGCACCTAAAGCAAAAGGGGTGGATATTATAGAAGCGGCCCTGATAACCGAAAGTAATATCCGTATCTTGTCGGATACAATGAAACAGATGTACGAGGAAAACGGCTTTAAGTTTTTCTTGCGTGATGCAGAGAACATTCTTGCTGCCGAGTGTGTAGTGCTGATAGGAACGCATGATCATATCCACGGCATGAACTGCGGACATTGCGGCTTTGCCACATGCGAAGAAAGGTTTGAAGGCGTGCCATGCGCCATCAATACTGTGGATGTAGGAATAGCTATCGGGTCGGCATGCGCTGTAGCCGCCGATCATAGGGTAGATACCCGTGTAATGTTCTCGGCAGGACTTGCAGCACAGCAACTCGATTGGTTGGACGGATGTACCCGAGTATTCGCTATCCCGGTAAGTGCATCGTCAAAAAATCCTTTTTTCGACAGAAAGCCGATTACTGTAGAATAAACTTTTCTACTACATGCGCCACTCCGTCTTCATCGTTCGAAAGGGTGATGAAGTCGGCGCTGTCGCGCACCACTGTCTGTGCGTTAGCCATGGCAACTCCCATGCCGGCGTAGCGTATCATTGATAGGTCGTTGAAGCCATCGCCAACGGCCATCATTTCTTCTTTCGTCATTCCTATTTCCTTCAGAAGAACTTCCAGTGAGCGAGCCTTGTCGATTCCCTTAGGCACCAACTCCAAGAAATAAGGTTCAGAGCGGAATACTCCCATCTTATCTTTCAGAGTTTCCTGCATTTCTTTTTCCAATACGGCCAAACGTTCTGGTTCACCTACAATAAGGCACTTTGCTACCGGGTGTTTTACCGCATCCAAGAAGTTGTCTACCTTCTTTATGGTCATTACATTAAGCAACGCTTCTTTAAGAACGTACTCATCGTCGGGTTTTTCTGTAAGAACGAATTCGTTTTCGTATGTTACTATGGCAAAGTCATTATCCTTGGCGCATTTATACAGATAAGGCAGCACCGTAGGGTCGAGCAGGTTCTTATACATCATCTCTTTGGTTTTCCAGTCGATGATTTCGCCGCCGTTGTAAGAAAGTATATAGCCTTCGTACTTATCAAGCTGAAGCTTGTTGGCCAGCGGAGCCACTCCGTATGTAGGTCGGCCCGAGGCCAATACTATCTTTAATCCTTGTTCTTGCGCACGAGTCAGCGTGTCGAGCGTATGTGCAGTTATTTCTTTTTTCGAGTTGGTTAGCGTTCCGTCGAGGTCGAGTACTAGAAGTTTATATTTCATATAGGTTATTAGTGTAATAAGATATTAATGTTTGCAAAGGTAGCCAATCTCTTATTATTTTCCGTTATATTTAGGCAGAAAAAGAAAAAGGAGGACAGACTATGAATTTATTTGGCGATTTTACGTTACGCATATTCGTGGCAGGGGTTATGGGCATATTGATAGGTTTGGAACGAGAGTATCGTGCCAAGGAAGCCGGTTACCGCACTCATTTCCTTGTTGCTCTGGGCAGTGCGCTCATGATGATAGTTTCGCAATACGGATTCGAGGATGTGCTGAAAGCTGATTTGGTGCGTCTCGACCCCAGTCGTATAGCCGCACAGGTGGTAAGCGGCATCGGTTTCATTGGTGCCGGAACCATAATTTTGCAGAAGCAGATAGTGCGTGGACTGACCACAGCCGCCGGAATATGGGCTACGGCCGGAATCGGGTTGGCAGTAGGTGCTGGCATGTATGGCATAGGTATTGTTGCCACGGCATTGGTGCTTATTGGGCTCGAAGCATTGGGATTTTTCTTCGGAAGCCTTGGATTGCATGGTATGGTAGTGGAGTTTTTCGTGACCGACAAGGCGCTGATAACAAAAATCTCATCGTTACTTCAGTCTAAGGAATGCGTCATTACATCGTACGAGATGAAAGATTTCCATGACGCTAGCCGTCACGAATACCTTGTAAGCATGACCGTCAAGGCCAAACGGATGAACGAACACGCTTTGTTACAAGCTCTTCAAGACGAGTTTCCGGAAGTCTCGGTTACTAAGATTGTGTAATCTTCTAAAAAGATAGGGAATTCCCTACATTGAAATAGGGAATTTCTGTGTCCCGAGAGAAAAGCAATTCTTATTTTTGTATCACGAAATAAAAGACGAAACAAGATTAAAATAATAGCGTATGAAAAGTAGATTTATAATAACAGCGTTAATAGCTTGCTTGCCGTGGCTTGCTATGGCACAGAGCAACGACGATCTCTATTTCGTTCCTAAGAAAGAGACGAAGGCAAAAAAAGAGAACGTCGCAGTGCAGCGCGAGAAAAGACAAAGTTCGGCTACTACGGTATATGCCGCTCCCGGTTCTACGGTAGTGGTAAAGGATGCGTCAGGCCGTACACGCAATATTGATGAGTATAATCGCCGATACACATCGCGCGATAATACTTTCCGCACTCAGAACGATACGCTCTACATCGAAGAAAAACCTTATGGCGAGCGTGGTGAATGGGTAAACGGTTTCGAAGGTACGCAGGATGATTATGAATATGCCATGCGTATCGTTCGCTTCCGCAGTCTGCGTTACGCTATCCCCGTAAGCAGTCCGCTTTATTGGGATGTGGTGTATGGCGCTTATCCTTCATGGGATTGGAATGTATACGATGACGGACTCTATGCTTATGTATTCCCAACCTATACTAACCCTATGTGGTGGGATTGGCGATGGAATTGGAGTATGGCAGGTCCTCGTTGGGGCTGGAGTTGGGGATGGAGCTCTCCTTATTATTATAGTTATTATAGCTGGCATTCTCCTTATTGGTATGGCGGCTGGTACGACCCGTATTGGGGACCGGGATGGGGTGGTCCACATCACCATCATCACGGATATTACGGATGGGCTGGCAATTACCGTGTAGGACATACCGATTATCGCCCGTCTCGCTATAACCGTGGTGGAAGCAGCTTGCGCTATTCTGCTTCTAATCAGAACAGATATAACAACGGATACTCTCGCAATCCTGGTAATTCGTCTACTCGCTGGAATAACAGCCGTGGCTCTATCGGACGTGTGGTAACTCCGGGCAACAACGGAAGTGCTATCCGCGTACAGCCGGGAAGTCAGTCGTCAGTTCGTCGTGGATATGTAAATGGCGGAGCATCGGGCAGCAATAGCCGTGGCTCGTCTTTCGGTAATAACCGCGAAAGCAATACCTATATTCGTCCTAGCAGCACTGTAGACCGTTCGGGTTCATCTTACAGTCGTCCTAGTAGTACTCGCCGTAGCTATGATAGCAACAGCCATGGCAGTTCATTCGGACGCAGTGGCGGCAGCAGCAACAGCGGCTCATTCAGTCGTGGCGGTAACAGCGGAAGCTTCAGTCGTGGTTCGGCAACAGGCGGAAGCAGTAGCCGTGGCTCTATGGGAGGCGGAAGCAGCTCACGCAGAAGATGATGAAAAAGTAATGGACACTATTCTTAAAGATTAAGTTATGAACAGATTATATTTCCTCTTGGCTGCCGGATTGATATCATCGGCAGCCGTAGCACAAAATCAATACGACGCATTGAAGTTGATGAATAACGACCTCAACGGTACAGCCCGCTTTGTAGGTATGGGCGGTGCCATGAGTGCCTTGGGAGCAGATATCTCTACTATCGGAACCAATCCTGCCGGAATCGGCTTGTTCCGTAAGAGCGATGTGTCAGTCAGCTTCGGGTTCAATAATAATAAGGTGTCGTCCGATCACAGTGGAATGAAAGTGAGCGACGACCGCACCCGTTGGTCGTTCGATCAAGCCGGCTTCGTATGGGCAAGCAAGATAGGCAACCGCACCGACCTTCGCTACTTCAACGTAGGTTTCAACTACACCAAGCGTGCCAATTTCAACCGCCAGTTCTCTTCTAAGATGAATCTCAATGGTGAGTCGCTTACTAATCAGATGGCGATGATGGCCATGAATTCTGGAAAATTCGGAACCGTGGATAACGTAAATGCCTTGTTTGATGCCAAGAACCCATATACGTCCGAAACATACTATGGGGTTCCGTATTTAGCAAGTATGGGATTACGCTGCGGATTCAATAAAGATGGCGTTAGTGCCGGATTGCTTGACTATGTGACAGATGCCAACGACAACACAAAAATATCAGAAATATACGGCTGGAATGGCGAACAAGGCGAGTTTTACAGCCGCGAGGAAGGCGGTATCAATCAGTTCGATTTTAACGTGGCTTTCAATGTACAGGATAGATATTACTTCGGACTTACATTGGGCGTATACGATTTGAACTACAACCGTTATTCATCTTACGCTGAAACTATGAACCGAATTACTCAGGAAGGAGATGCAGAGTATCACGATACCGGCGATTTGACATTGAATAACTGGTATCGTGCCGACGGTACAGGTGTCGACTTGAAGTTTGGAGCCATAGTTCGTCCATTTGAGTACTCTCCGTTCCGCCTCGGTTTCTCGGTACATACACCTATATGGTATTCTATGACCGATAAGTATTCGGCAACCATCGCGTCTAATCTCAACATTCAGAATATCAATGGTGGATATACATCAGGTTCGTCGGTAGAAAATCTTTCCGACTATCTGCAGCCGCAGTACGTATTCGATTACGCCCTAACTACTCCGTGGCGCATCAATGTAAGTGCCGGAACCGTATTGGGCGGCATGGTAGCCTTAGATGCTGAGTACGAATTCGAGAAATACTCATCTGCTCGTCTGCGTGAAAGAACAGAATACGATTACGATTATGTATACGGGGGCAATGATTTAAGCGGTACCGATGCTATTAAGGAAACCTTCAAGCCTGTGCATAAGTTCCGTGTAGGTATGGAAACCAATGTAGACGGCTTCTGCATTCGTGCCGGATATAACTTCCAGTCGGCTCCTATAGAAACGGGTTCTTTCAAGAACATTGCTGCCACCGACGAAACACGTACTAATCCTGAATATATCAACCCGAAAAGCCGCCAGTCGTTTTCTTTCGGTTTAGGTTATCACGGCAAGACGCTTTATGCCGACGTAGCCTATAAGTACGATATGTACAAATCTGATTTCTACGCATTCGACAGCGAGACATTTGTTCCTGCCAAGTTGGATAATGAGCGTCATCAGCTATTGTTCACCGTAGGAGCACGTTTTTAAGAGAAAGATAATTTAAATTTATTGTAAGAGCGCATACGCGTCTTTCGGTAACCCGAGAGAGCGGATGCGCTCTTTTTTTATTTGCCGAAAATGTATTATTTTTGCACCCCTCAAAGAAAAGATTATGGCAAAACAAGAATATATTCAGAAAAACAAAGAATGGCTTGCGGCAAAAGCAGCCGAAGAAGGAGTACAGTCACTGCCTAAAGGCATCTATTACAAAGTAATAACTTCGGGCGACCCCGCAGGAAAACAACCTACGGCACGCAGCATAGTTACAGTACACTACACCGGATGGACCATCAACGGAAAGAAATTCGACAGTAGCCGTGGCGGTTGCGCAATGGCAGTACGCCTTAACGAACTTATAACCGGATGGGTTATCGCCCTTCAGCGTATGCGTGTAGGCGATAAGTGGGAAGTCTACATCCCCTCTGAAATGGCATACGGCAAATTCTCTCAACCCGGCATCCCCGGAGGCTCTACGCTTATATTCGAAATAGAACTGTTGGGCGTAGCATAATTTATAAATAAGAGTAAATAGCAGCCATACCATGAAGATATTGAAACAAAAGTATCGTCCGATAGCACGCATACAGCAAATTCCGCAGTTGTTTTACCTGATAAAGTGGACCGTACTCTCGGCATTGGCCGGAGGATGCATCGGCTCCGCTTCTGCATTACTGTTGGTATCGTTGCAATGGGCTAAGAGTATCGCGAGTCACACCTCTCAGGGCATACGGGTATCTATACCGCACAAGTTGTTGGCAGTCCCAAGAACATACTCTCCTGGCGAGAGAAAGGCAGCAAGTTGCACTCTTGACATAAAGCAAAAATACCGAATAGAAATACTAAAAGCTCAAATTTTTCGATATTTATTCTTCGGATAGCCTTAACTTTGAACAGAAATATATATAAATCACAGATTTATGGCACAAGCTAAGGAAATGACGTCGGGAGCCTCTTTTCCGCTCATTCTTAATTTTACACTACCACTTTTATTAGGAAATCTCTTACAGCAAACCTACTCGCTCATGGATGCCGCCATAGTGGGTAAGTATTTAGGCATAAACGCCTTGGCATCAGTAGGAGCCAGCACTTCGGTTGTCTTCCTTATCTTAGGATTCTGCACCGGTTGCTGCAGCGGCTTCTCTATTCCCGTAGCCCAGAAATTCGGAGCGCGAGATTACGTCACCATGCGTCGCTTCATATCCGTCAGCCTCAAGATATCCGGAGTCATGTCGGTTGCCTTAGCCATAATCACCAGTTTGCTATGCGCTTACATCTTGCGAACAATGCAAACTCCGGAAAATATCTTCGACGGAGCATATACCTATCTTCTTATAACGTTTATAGGCATACCTTCTATCTTCTTTTACAACTTATTGTCCGGTATCATTCGTGCCTTGGGCGACAGCAAGACACCATTTTGGTTCCTGCTACTTTCGTCGGTGCTGAATATCATACTCGACCTTTTCTGCATTATCGTGTTAGGGTGGGGAGTAGCCGGAGCCGCCATCGCCACGGTATTTTCGCAAGGCGTTTCGTCGGTGCTGTGCTATATCTATATGAATCGTAAATATGAAATCCTTAAAACTACGCCGTCAGAGCGACGCTTCCGTTCTGATATAGCCCGCCAACTGCTTGGCATCGGCGTGCCTATGGGACTCCAGTTTTCTATCACTGCCATAGGTAGCATCATGCTGCAAAGCGCTAATAATGCATTAGGTACTGCGTGTGTAGCGGCATTTACAGCAGCCATGCGCATAAAAATGTTCTTTATGTGCGCTCTCGATAGTTTAGGTATAGCCATGGCTACATATAGCGGACAGAACTACGGAGCCGGAAAGCCCATTCGCATTTGGCAAGGAATCAAGTCGTCGTACGTTATGATGCTTGTTTACGTAGCAGCGATAAACATAATAATATGGTGCTTTGCCGAGAAATTCGCCCTGCTGTTTATCGACCCATCCGAGACGGAAGTCATAAAAGATACGGCGTTGTTTTTACATATCAACTTGTCGTTCTTTCCATTGCTCGGTTCGCTCATTATTTTACGCTACACCATTCAGGGGGCAGGCTACACCAAACTGGCTATGTTCTCTGGCGTATCCGAAATGATAGCCCGTATCATGGTCAGTCTTGTAGTAGTGCCGTTGTTCGGCTATTTAGGTGTATGTTATGGCGACCCCACGGCATGGTTATTCGCCAATCTGTTCCTGACTCCGGCATTTATATACGTATACCGTAGGTTAAAGCAGATAGCCCGTCCCGAGGCAGCTTAACAATAATTGTCTTATAAAGCTTTCGTTTCTCGTTGAAAATGTGTACCTTGCCATGGTAATCATAAAACCGTTAGCTTATGACAAAACTTAATGAAGTGTACCGTTGCAGCGTATGCGGCAACATAGTAGAAGTAGTAAATGCAGGCGGCGGTGAATTGCACTGCTGCGGAAAGCCCATGCAGCTGATGAAAGAGAATTCTGTTGATGCCGCAAGGGAAAAGCACGTCCCCGTGATTGAAAAAATCGCCGGAGGATACAAAGTTACTGTAGGCAGCGTAGAGCATCCAATGCTCGATAATCACTACATTCAGTGGATAGAACTATTTGATGGCGAGAAAGTGATGCGTCATCATTTGAAGCCTGGAGAAAAGCCCGAAGCTACATTTATCACTCAGGCCGAAAATGTAAAAGCTCGCGAGTATTGTAATCTTCACGGCCTATGGATTGCCGAAGAATAAAAGTTATCAAGTTTTAAACGAAAAGAAGGAGTTGCCTATTTGTGGCGACTCCTTCTTTTCGTTTATAAAAACTGTTCCAACTATAGCAAAAATTGAGCTATGCGCAAATAATACAACTATATGCACCATAAATGCAACTTTGTTTATGTTAATTACATCATCTTTGCAGTGTAAGAAAACAAAACACAAAAGCTACAATAATTATATATATTAAATCCTATTAATCGAAAATAGAAAAAGGTTGGTTGTTTTTATTGGGTAACATTAAAATGAAAAAAGGAGTAAGAAAGGCGACTTTCCTACTCCTTTTAATTTATACGTCTGTGATATTGTCTTTTGTCTTAACTTATTAGAAGTTGAAGAACTTCTTAGCGTTGTTGTAGCAAATATCCTCTACCATCTGCTGTACACGAGCCATTTCTTCTGCAGGAATTTCACCATTCTCTACATCGTTGCCCAGCAAGTTACACAATGTACGGCGGAAGTATTCATGACGCGGATAAGACAAGAATGAACGAGAGTCGGTAAGCATACCAACGAAGCGGCTCAACAAGCCAAGCAATGACAAAGCGTTCATCTGTTTTTCCATACCATCCTTCTGATCGAGGAACCACCATCCAGAGCCGAACTGAATCTTGCCCGGAACAGAACCATCCTGGAAGTTGCCAAGCATAGTAGCGATAACCTCGTTGGCACACGGATTCAAGTTATAAAGGATAGTCTTAGTAAGCTTGCCGTTAGAGTTCAAGCGATCGAGGAACTTAGACATAGCCTTAGCGGTAGTAAATTCACCGATTGAGTCGAAGCCAGTGTCAGGACCGAGAAGCTTAAACATCTTAGAGTTGTTGTTACGGATAGCGCCATAGTGGAACTGCTGAGTCCATCCGGTTTCATAATCCATTTCGCCGAATACTACGAGCATAGCCGACTTGAACTTCAAGATTTCTTCGTGAGTCAATTCTGTACCGCCATACACCTTATTAAATATAGCGTTGATTTCAGCGTCGGTATAATCTTCAGCGTAGAACTCTTCGATACCGTGGTCAGACAACTTACATCCCTGTTCTGCGAAGAACTCATGACGTTTGCGCAAAGCAGCAACCATATCATCGAAAGAAGAAATAGTAACACCGCTCACCTCAGCCAATTTCTCCATGTAAGCACGGAATTCAGCCGGAACTTCTACAGCCATAGCCTTGTCAGGACGCCAAGTAGGAAGCATCTTGATTTCGAAACCGCTTTTGCGAGTAGCGATGTGATATTCCAAAGAATCTACAGGATCGTCAGTAGTACAAACAGTCTCTACGTGATAACGACGCATCAAGTTGCGAGCTGAATATTCGGGAGTCGCCAATTTAGCGTTACATTCCTCGAAGATTTCGCGAGCGGTAGTAGGATTCAAGATCTTGTCGATACCGAAAGCAGTCTTAAGTTCCAAGTGAGTCCAGTGATACAGCGGGTTGCGGAAAGTATAAGGAACTGTCTCAGCCCATTTTTCGAATTTTTCCCAATCAGAAGTATCCTTGCCAGTGCAGAAACGTTCGTCTACACCGTTGCTACGCATAGCACGCCATTTATAATGGTCGCCACCCAACCAGATTTCAGTGATAGAGTTAAAGCGATAGTCATCAGCAACCATTTTAGGAATCAAGTGACAGTGATAGTCGATGATAGGCATCTTAGCTGCATGATTGTGGTACAATTCCTGTGCTGTTTCGGTCTTCAACAGGAAGTTTTCATCCATAAATTTTTTCATAATCTCAGTTTTTGTTATATAGTTAATTTGTTAGTAATTTTCGCTTAATAAACTATCAAGCTATAGATAATGCGTGAAAAATAACTCTCATTTTATGTTGTTCAACATATATAGCGATTTATTTATCGTTATCGAACACGAAAGTAGAAATTTTATTTGGAATAACAAAATAATTCGTATATTTGCAGCGTCGAATTAATAAAAAAACACTTGACCAACGAAAAACATACCTTTGTAATATAAAGATATTTTATCAGAAGTATAATTTTTGTTAGCGCAAACGATAACTTTTATAAGTAGACAGTAAATTTACAGAATACAATTAAATAAGAAACCTAAAATATTAAAAAAGAATGAAACCGTTAAACAAAGAAACAGCCAATAAGACTGTACGTCCAGAGAGAATTATTCAGTTTGGTGAAGGAAATTTCTTGCGCGCATTCGTAGATTGGATTATCTACAACATGAACGAGAAAACAGATTTTAACAGCAGCGTAGTAGTAGTTCAGCCTATCGACAAAGGTATGGTAGACATGCTGAATTCACAGGACTGCTTGTACCATGTAAACTTGCAAGGTCTTGAAAACGGCAAGGCAGTAAACAGCCTTACTATGATTGACGTTATCAGTCGTGCCTTGAACCCATATACTCAGAACGACGAATTCATGAAGTTGGCAGAACAGCCCGAAATGAGATTCGTTATCTCTAACACTACAGAAGCCGGAATCGCTTTCGATCCTTCTTGCAAGCTCGATGACGCTCCCGCATCTTCTTATCCAGGTAAGTTGACTCAGTTGCTTTACCACCGTTTCAAAACATTCAATGGCGATATGAGCAAAGGTCTTATCATCTTCCCATGCGAGTTGATTTTCTTGAACGGTCATAAATTGAAAGAAACCATCTATCAGTATATCGAATTGTGGAACCTTGGCGACGAATTCAAGACTTGGTTCGAAAAAGCTTGTGGAGTATACGCTACATTGGTAGACCGTATCGTTCCGGGATTCCCTCGCAAAGACATCGCCGCTATCAAAGAAAAATTGCAGTACGATGATAACTTGGTAGTTCAGGCAGAAATCTTCCACTTGTGGGTAATCGAAGCTCCGCAGGAAGTAGCTAAAGAATTCCCAGCAGATAAGGCAGGATTACACGTATTGTTCGTACCGAGCGAAGAACCGTACCACGAAAGAAAGGTTACATTGCTTAACGGTCCTCACACAGTATTGTCGCCTGTAGCATACCTTTCTGGCATCAATATCGTGCGCGACGCTTGTCAGCACCCTATAGTAGGTAAATTCATCCATAAAGTAATGTTCGACGAACTGATGGAAACATTGAACTTGCCGAAACCAGAACTCGAAAAATTCGCACACGATGTACTCGAACGCTTCAACAACCCGTTCGTTGACCATCAGGTAACATCTATCATGCTTAACTCATTCCCTAAATTCCAGACTCGCGACCTTCCGGGCTTGAAAGTATACTTGGAACGCAAGGGCGAATTACCTAAGGGTCTTGTATTAGGATTGGCAGCCATCATCACTTATTACAAGGGTGGTAAGCGTGCTGATGGTGCTGAAATCGTTCCTAACGACGCACAAGACATCATGGACTTGCTGAAGAACTTGTGGGCTACCGGCGATACTCAGAAAGTTGCCGAAGGCGTATTGGCTGCAGAATCTATCTGGGGTGAAAACTTGAACTTGATTCCAGGCCTTACAGCAGCTGTAAAAGCTAACTTGGACAGTATTCAGGAAAAAGGAATGTTGGCAACAGTAGAATCTATCCTCTGATTTAATTGTTAGAAGTTCCATAATACCCTAAGGAGACAAACTCTCATTTCTTGAGTTTGTCTCCTTTTTCGATTTAAACATTTTAGTTAACTTTGCACTCGTCTTTTTAACTGAAATGTAAATGAAGCCACAATTATTGATAGGTTCACCCATGTCCGGTAGCGGAAAATCCATCTTCACCATGGGGATTCTTCGCCTTTTGAAACGGAGGAATCTGAATGTACAGCCCTTTGTATGCGGGCCCGATCAGGCAGTCCCATTGTATCACGCCATAGCGTGCGGACACGATTCGGTCAACTTAGATACCTTCTTGGCTTCTAAAACCCATCTGCAGTACGTTTACAACACCTATTCCGAGAACGCCGAAATCTGTGTGGCCGAAGGCAACATGGGTTTGTTCGATGGCTACAACCGTATGCGAGGCAGTAGCGCCGAAATAGCCATGATGCTGAAGATGCCCGTGCTGATGATAGTCAACGCACGTGCCACCGGATACTCCGCCGCCCCCTTGCTGTATGGATTCAAGCATTTCAAGCATTCGCTCAATATCGTAGGCGTAATATTCAATCAAGTAACCTCATCGGCACAGTACGCCTCACTTAAAGAAGCCTGTTTCGATGCCGGAATAGCTTGTCTTGGCTACATCCCCTTTATAGAAGGACTGAAGTACAACCGCCGCATGGCCCTCACCGTAGAAAACCGTCGCGCGATAGGTGAGATGTCCGACCTCGTGGCAGACTTGATAGAGAAGCACGTAGATGTAGACCGACTGCTGAATCAAACCGTCCGCATATTCCCCTGCGAGTACACACTGCCATACACTTCGGATATAGAGAACCTTTCATCCTTGCCCACCATGCCGAAGAAAGGCAAGTTGCGCATAGCCATAGCTCGCGACCCCGCTTTCTGTATGGTTTATAAGGAAAACATCGATCGCCTGTCCACTCTTGGCACTATTAAATACTTCAGCCCCGTATTTGGCAGCGAACTTCCCGAAGCCGACATAATATACCTTCCCGGCGGTTTCCCCGACCTCTTCGCCCGCCAGCTACATCGCCGCAAGCAACTCTTGGAGCAACTTAAAGATTACGCCGAAAGAGGAGGGAAGATATTGGCAGAAGGAGGAGGCATGGCCCTTCTCTCGCAAAGTCTGTCGAACAAACCCGGAGGCACCCCATACGAGATGGCCGGCATACTGCCGTTCCGCATCTCCGCCGACGAGCAGAAATACACCGGAGGCTACCGTTGCATAACCCTCAATAACACAGAATACAAAGGTCACGAGTTCCATTTCTCGAAGATGGAAAACACTCCGTGCGAAGCCCTTGCAGAGATGCGTCTCTGCACAGCTCGCGGCACCGAATCGGCTACCTCATTGTACCGCTACAAAAATGTAATAGCCGGCTACACTCATTGGTACTGGGGAGAAAGTGATATTTTGGATTTGTGGAAATAATAAGAATGCTAAACATACACTACGCACTGAAAGTGCAAAAGTAAAAACATCAAGCATTGTGATTTTACTTTTGCATTTTCAGTGCGTTTTTTTGTAAGCAATGCAATGTGCGAAAAAAACAATGCAATGAAATAAAAAAACAATGCGAATGGCCAAGTGAACCATTGCGATGGTTCGATTTAAGCATCGCAATGTTTTTTGGGGGTTATATACTGTAAATTTATGCTGATTGCCACTTAGAACCATAAACGGTAACACTTGCTACTTTTACATTAGCGGAAAAGCTAATAGATAATCACACGAAAATAGGGGAGAAATAACACGGGCGTGTTGCGCAAATTATGTTGGTCTTCTAATTGTAAGACCCGACTTTGTGTGCAAAGGTACAGTTTTTCTATCATTTACAATCATTTAGAAAAGAAAATATTTTGACTATAGGCTAATCGTTGACCAAATGTTGACCAAATCAAGCTTTTTGTTTTCCTGAAACCAACTGATTACCAACGGAATATAGGGTGTGTCGTGTTTTACAATTAGAAGACCAAGAAAGACTGATAGAGACGAAGCCATGTAAGTAGGTGAAAATGTTATACATCTACACCTTTCAATCTTTGGCGGCTAATCTTGATGGTATTATTATGAACAATGTCGTTGTAAAACAGGTGCAGTTATCCAAGGCGATGGCGGCCAACTCAACAGACATAAAGTAGAAGAGAGTTTATGAAGCTGGATTGCACGGATTCTCGTTCTACAGCCGACGAAACAAAGAGTTTTCAAACCACTGAAAACAATGAATTTCCAGAGGGCACATACGTTTCTGAGCCAGACAAATCGACTGGTTCAGTAGTAGAGAAACGCTCTAAAGCGAACGCTCAGAAAGTGCAATGGTGCTATCTTTTCGTGCATCACAGAAAAGTAAAATCATTCGAAGAACAACTCGAAAAAGACGGAATAACCTACTTCGTTCATAAAACCATTAAGTACGTTCCGCGCCACAGAAACAAAGGCGGCGTGCGCGAAGTTGAAATCCCTTCAGTGAGCGGCCTGATATTTCTGCAAGGCACTCCCAAAAAACTCCAGACATACCTCGACGAGAAACTGCAACCATATAGATTGTGCAAGAACTGCAGCACAGGCAAGGTGGCAACCATCCCCTGCAGTCAGATGGAATCATTTATGCGCATCGTGGAGACCGAGCCCGAACGCCTTCGCTTTCTACTTCGTCCTTTTGTGTACTACTCAAAGAACCGCACCCTTCTTCGCATCATGACCGGCGACTATGCCGGACTCGAAGGATATGTTATCCGCATAGCCCGCGACCGTCGCTTGGTGATGGACGTAGGCGGCATGGCAGTAGCCGTCTCTAACGTACACGCCGAACGTTTTGAAGAAGTCAACAAAAACGAAGGCAATAAGTCGGAACGCGAAACCTTCTACAAACGCAACCTTCACGAACGTAACGCCTTTATCGACCGCTACTTCCATCAGGTAAGAACGGCAAGCGAGGTAGAGGCCCAGAAAGAAAACATCGCGATACTCCTTAATCAAACCCTTGCCGACGTAATGAGCAAGAAGCTCGATATAAAAGATGCCTTCGACACCTTCTACTTCATAATAGAAGAGATAGGCTACTATTACGCCCCATTCATCGACTACTTCAAAGACGATTTGAACCCCATCCTCGAAGAAGGCCGCAAGGTAATGCAGGAGATAGGCAGCATCACCTCCAGCGTTGGTGATATTGAACTTCGCCAGCGTTGTGAAACGGAGTACGAAGAACTTAGGACTAATTATGGCTATTTGTTTGAATAGTCTATTTCGATAAGCAAAACCAAACTTTTTTAAATATGCGTGATTTTAAAGACATTAAAGTCGCCGTGGCCGGAACTGGCTACGTGGGACTGAGTATTGCTACCCTGTTAGCTCAACACCATTATGTAACGGCAGTATATGTAATCCCGGAAAAGGAGGAATATGTTTAAATATACAGCTTGCCATTTTATTATTTTTCTGTGGTTAGTAGTAAAATAACGGAGCGATGATAGAGAAAAATTATCCCATATGTTGAGTCATACGAACAGAAAGGTAATGTCTTTAACATTATTAGTACCGTTTTTGATGGTTTTGTTTGTGAACTGACTATTAACAGATGGGTTACAATACATTAATTACAGTGTTTTAAAATCTAATGTGTTTAGGCACTAAAAATCTTTGCGCTTCAATACATATTGGGCTGAGGATGGTTGCCATAGGAGTGCATTTATATACTATATAAATAATGATTCAAGATAATAAGAGAATAGTAAAGAATACATTCTTTCTTTACATAAGAATGTTTATTTTGTTTGCGGTGAATTTTTATACAACTAGGGTCCTGTTGAATGCTCTTGGAACAGATGATTATGGTCTGTACAATGTAATTGCAGGATTTGTAGCAATGCTTGGATTTATGAACCAGTCCATGACCAATAGTATTCAAAGGTTTATAAACTTCCATATGGGCAAAGGAGATGTGGATGGGCTACTAAAATATTTTAAAGCAAGTCTTACTGCACAATTACTATTAGGTCTCTTTATTGTGTTGGTTTTTGAAACTTTCGGATTATGGTTTTTAAATGCAAAAATGAACATTTCTCCCGAAAAGGTTTTTGATGCAAATGTCGTATTTCAATTATCCTGTTTGTGTTTGTTGTTAAATATTGTCAAAGCTCCTTATAATGCAGTCATTATAGCTAAAGAAAAAATGGATTTTTACGCATATCTCTCAGTCGCTGAGGCTATCATTAAGTTATTTATTACATTTTCAATAAGTTGGATTGTAACGTTTAGACTTTCTTATTATGCTGTCATGCTTTTTGTTTTAACAATGGTAGTTTATTTTCTTACTGTGGTGTATTCTAAGCGTCAAATGGCTAACTTGAATTTTCAGTTGTATTTTCATAAAGATATATTTAAGGAAGTTCTTTCATTTAGTGGATGGAATCTTTTTGGGGCAGCTTCAGGTGCAATAAAAAGCCAAGGTATTAATGTGTTGATGAATTTATTTTTTAATACGGTAATAAATGCAGCTCGAGGCATCGCTTTTCAAGTGCTTAGTGGAGTTCAACAATTTGTATCAAATTTTCAAGTTGCGATTAATCCACAGATTGTACAGTCGTATGCGTCAGGAGATAAAGATAGATATTTGAAACTTACTTATTTGAGTGCAAAACTATCATTGTATCTTATGTGGGTAATAGCACTTCCAATTATGGCAAACTTGGATTTGGTTTTAGATACTTGGTTAGGAAAAGAAATGGTTCCTAAATACACATCACTTTTTGTATATATTATATTGTTTACTGGGCTGTTTGATGCATTAGGATCATCAATATCAGTTCCTATTTATGCTACTGGTAATATTAAACGTTATCAGATTGTCACAAGTTCTATTAAGTTCATGGTTCTTCCAATATCCTACATTCTTTATCGGATAGGTTGGGGACCAGCAGCATCAATGTATGTAAGTTTATTTTTAGCTGGAATAGAGCAAACTTCAAGAGTTGTTATTTGGGGAAGACTTGTTAAAGAATCGCCATTGATTTACTTAAACAAAGTTGTATTCCCCGCATTAGTTATTATATGTCTATCATCTTTGATGATGTATTTAATTGTCGAATATGTAACAAAATTCAATACATTCTTATCATTTGGAATTAACACAGTGATAGCAGTTTTTTTAGCCATTTTAATGATATACTTTATAGGATTAAACAGAATAGAGAAAAATCACATTTTAAACATAATAAGAAAAAAAATATAAATATGGTTATAGGTTATACTACTGGTGTTTACGATATGTTTCATATCGGGCATCTAAACATTTTACGAAGAGCGAAAGAACAATGCGATTATCTTATAGTTGGCGTTAGTACTGATGAACTTGTTCAACATGATAAGCATAAAACTCCAATTATTCCTCTCGAGGAAAGAATGAAAATAGTTGAAGCAATTCGTTATGTAGACAAAGTTGTTCCGCAGTTGAATAAAAATAAAATGGAAGCTTGGGAAAAGTACCATTTTAATAAAATGTTTGTCGGTTCTGATTGGAAAGGAACAGATGCATGGAACCATTTTGAAGAACAATTTGCCCCCTTAGGTGTAGAAATCGTTTATCTAGATCATACGGATGGTATTTCGTCAACTATTTTACGGGAAAGACTTTTTAATATAGCAAAGAAATGAAAAAAATAAGTTTGAGAGAATTGCAAATGATGCAGTTGGCAACAATGAAAGAAATTCATGCTTTTTGTGCATCGCATCAGATTAATTACTATATCATTGGCGGAACATTGCTTGGAGCAATTAGACATAAAGGCTTTATCCCATGGGATGATGACATCGATATTGCAATGATGCGCAAAGACTACGATAGGTTTGTTGAATTGTTTGAAAAAGAAGGTAACAAGGAAAAATATTTTCTTCAGAATTATTCTTCCGAAAAGAATTTTCAACCAGCGTTGTCTAGAGTATGTATCAAGGGTACTTATATGGATGTTCCAGCTGAGCATCATTTGCATATTTGCAAAAATACATATATCGATGTATTCCCTTTGGATAATGTACCCGATTCGTTTGAAGAGCGTGAGCAGCAAAGATTAGACCTTTTGAGCGTTGATAGAATATTTGAAAGAAAACTGGGACGTGTATACGTTTCGGGATTCATGGGATGGAAAAAACTTGTGAAGCGTATAATTTCTGCTTCTATGTTTTATATTCCATATTCAAAATTGCAAGCAAGAAGAGTGCTTGTGATGAAACGTTTCTCTAACACTGAGACAAAGTGTGTTTGTAGTACTGTCAGTCAGTATGGATATAATCGCCAGATAATGGAAAAGAATATTTATGGAACACCAACTCTGTATAGATTTGAGGATACAGAGTTGTATGGTCCTGAACGTTACGATGAGTATTTATCTCATTTATATAGTAAGAACTATATGCAGATACCACCCGAAAATAAGCGTGTTAAGCCACATGATGTGTATCTAATAAACGGATAATAATATATGCGATTAATTAATATTCTAAAAGCAAAACTGCGAAGACGTTTTTACATAATTGGATATGGTTCAACCAATGATATTAATTTCTTCGTAGATAGCAAACCTAAAAATGTGAGATGGATCAAATTTCGCGACTATAAGATAAATTGGTTTGCTGATCCTTACATCCTTTCAGAAACTGATTCATTTATCGAATTCTTAGTAGAGGAATGGATTGAAGACGAACAAAAGGGAAGGCTTACAAAGTTCTCTTATGAAAAGAGAAGTGGAAAAATATTTAATAAGAAGATAATTCTTGATTTAAAAACTCATTTGTCTTTTCCAAGTATAGTAAGAGAAGGTAATATTTTTTATATATGTCCAGAAAATGCGGCATCAGGCAAGCAAAAGATATATCAGTATAATTTAGAGAAAGCTTTATTAGAAAATCCTATAACGATAATAAATGAAGCGTTGTTGGATGTAAATATTGTAAAGATAGATAATAACTATTATGCATTTGGTATAAAGTTGCTTGAAGATAATAAGTGTGATAATTATAAGTTGCGTATTTATAGGTCTGATAATTTATTGGGACATTATGAATTTTATCAAGAGATTGATAATAACTTAGCACAAGAACGTGGTGCAGGCTCTCTATTTTGGTACAGAAACAAATTGATACGTCCAGTACAAAATTGTGAAGGTGACTATGGTCGTAACGTTATATTTAAAGAAGTAATCTTAAAGGATGGTGTTTTTAGGGAAAATGTTATTGGTGGTATTTTCCCTAATTGTATTTATCCTGAAGGGCTGCATACATTCAATACGTTTAATAGTACATATGTTATTGATAGTATGGCATATGATGTAGGAAATTGGATGACATATATTAAAAGAGTATTGCGTAGATGGTAACTGAAAAAATATCGAATCCTTACCTTATTTTGCTCGTACTATTGGGTTTTGTAGTATTGCGATGTATATATAAGCCTGCATTATCAATTAATAAGGAGCTTTCTGCTGTTCATAAATATTTAGGTGTTTTTATGATAATAGTTATATGTCTCTTTTCAGTACAAGATACAGACTATTTTCATTATAAAACAGCACTAATTGCTATGTCTCGAGGAGCTATCTTACATTTTGAAGATGTGTATTATTCTATAGGTGAGATGGTGTCTTATAATTATCTTTTATTCAGACTTGTTGTTTGGGGAAGTGCTTTTACTTTTTTTTGTTGGTCTGTCAAAAGGTTGAATGTTACACTTCAGGTAGCATTATTCTTTTTTGTCGCTATGTATCTGACAAAATTTTGTTATGCAAGGGCTTCATTGGCTATGTCTATGGGATTGTTAGGTTATACATTTTTAGTTAAGCCTGCACGATTTAAATGGATTTCGTATTTTTTAGGCATTGTGATAATCGTAACTTCATTGCAGTTTCATAAAAGTGCTATTTTTATGATTCCAATGTATATACTATCCTTTTTTAAATTAAATAAATTTACTATAGGTGTCTCATTATTTTTATTTCCGTTAGGCTATTATTTTATATCGGAATATGGCATTGCTTTATTAATGGGTGCTGATGATGGTGATGCTATTGCAAATAGTGCTCAAGGTTATTTGATGCATGATACTGTAAATAAAGGTATAGCAGTTATTATTCAACGTGTTCTGGAGCGTGTCCCATATTATATCATTCTTTATATAATAATCAGTAGTATAATGAATAAAACATACGCATTACTTCCTAGTTATCAGCGCTCTATTTTTAATTTAGTTATATATGTTATAGCTTTCTCGTCCTTATTCCTATTTAATTATACAGTAAATACAGAAGTGATGTATTATCGCTTTTTGTATTATTCAATATTACCACTATCCATAGTTTTGCCAATCTTGCTAAGAATTACAGAGCATCCTAAGATGCTTAAATTGGCATATATAATGGGATTTTACGCAACAGTTTATACTGTATTATATTCCTTTTATAACGCATATTTATCTGCATAAATGAAAATATTACATATTCACCCCTCTATGGCTGGGGGCGGTATTGAGGCCATGATTTGTGGATTAGTTAATGAAATGGCTAAGGTTCATGACGTAACGTTATGCACAATTTTTGAGCCAAAGAAAGAAGATGTATTTGAGAATAAATTGTCTTCATCCGTACATCGTATATCATTAGGAAAAAAAATACCAGGTTTTTCTATTAAAGAAATCTTTGATATATATAGATGCATAAGAGATGGACATTATGACGTTGCGCATATTCATGGATTCTTTTATTATTATGCTTTAGCTGTCTTTTTGTTGCATAAACGAGTGAAGTTTGTATATACTATACATTCTGATGCAGCAAAAGAAAATACTCTTTGGGATAAGCGTTTCATTAGAATAAAGAAATATGCATTTAAAAAGAATTATATTCACCCTGTTACTATATCTAAAGAATCGAAACGGTCTTTTACAGCATTTTATGGCTTAGATAGTACATTGATATATAATGGTATCCCTGAATATGTTGCGCTAAATAATGCAAGTAAACTTAAAGAGTTTAGAAAAACAGATAAAACTAAGTTGTTCTTTCACCCAGGCAGAATTTCGGAACCTAAAAATCAAGTTGTCTTAGTAAAGGCTTTTAATAGGCTCATCAGTGAAGGAGATGATGTTGTATTACTAATTGCTGGGCAAAAACAGGATCTGCTAATATGGTCAGAAATAGAACCATATTTAAATGAACGCATTATTTATTTGGGTGAACGGAACGATGTACGTGATTTGCTTTCTGAGGCAGACGCTTTTTGCTTGCCCTCTATATGGGAAGGAATGCCGGTTACTTTGTTAGAAGCATTGGCCGCTGGATGTATTCCTATATGCTCTCCTGTAGGTGGTATACCAGAAGTTATAACCAATGGTGTGAATGGATTTTTATCTACTGATTCAAGTGAAGAGGAATATTATAAAGCATTAAAGTCTTTTGTTTCTTGTACTGATATAGAGATAAAGGATATGAAACAAAAGTGCTTGGAAGTATTTAACAAATTTCGAATCTCTGAGGTTGCAAAAAAATACATTGAAGTTTATAAATCTAAAGTATGAAAATTTCTGTTATTGTTCCCACATATAAGCCACAGGCATATTTGTGGGAGTGTTTGGATTCTATATATAATCAAACTTTTCCAAAGTCTGATTATGAACTTGTGCTTGTGTTGAATGGTTGCAATGAGCCATATAATACCCAAATATTAGATTGGCTTTCAAACCATCCTGATTTGCATGTGCAGTATTTTCAAACAGATGAAGGAGGTGTGTCAAATGCTCGTAACATTGCTTTAGATAATGTTAAAGGTGAATACGTGACATTTATAGATGATGATGATTTTATTTCACTTGTATTTCTAGAAGAATTATATAAAGAAGCAAGCAGTACTAATAACATAGTCTCACTTTGTTATCCATATGCTTTTAAAGATGGTAACATCGACAAGCAGATACATTATACTGTAACGGATGCATATTACTATTGTATTGAAAACAAATGCAACAATTTGTCTACTATTGCTCGAAAATATTTTTCTGGTCCTTGTATGAAGCTCATACCAATGAACATTATAGGCAACAGAAGATACGATAAACGCTTTAGAATTGGTGAAGATAGTTTATTTATGTTCTTGATTTCAAATAAAATTAAAAACATAGCTTTAACATCTCCAAAAGCAATTTATTATAGAAGATATAGAGATACAAGTGCGTCATTCATCAATAGGTCTATAAAGGAACAAATTATCAATAATCTCCAACTAATTTGGGAATATATTAAAATTTTTATGCATGGAGGTTACAATCCTTCCCTTTTTGCCACACGTGTAGCATCAAGAATTAGAGAATTGCTTTTATTTCCAATTGCTAGTATTAAAAAAAACAGAGTTTAATGAAAGAGAAAACATTACTCACCACTGTCTTTTCCGCGTTCAACTATGGGTCTAGTCTTCAAGCTTTAGCTGGCAAGCAAATCATACTAAAATCAGGCTATGAATGTGATCTCGTCAGATTGAAATCATTAGTGAAAGGACGTGATGTTCGATTAGGAAAGTTAATAACCATTTTGTATCGTTCGATATTCTTGAAGAAAAACAATGCGTTGAAAACATACGGCACTTCATATAATAAGGCATTTGTTCAAGGCACAGAGGAAAAGTTCTTTGCCTTTACTGATGAATACCTCAAACCCGTTAATGTCTCATGGGATGGGTTGAAATATATGGCAAAAGATGCCGTAGCATGTTTCTCTGGTAGCGACCAAATATGGAATTCTTCTACGCTATATGTTGATCCGTTGTATTATTTACGTTTTGCTCCAAAGTATAAGCGTATAGCTTTGTCACCAAGTTTCGGACGTGATTTTATTGCTGATTACAATAAGGAAAAAATGAGTAAATGGATAAGCGATTATCCTTATTTGTCAGTACGTGAAGATAGTGGCGTAAAACTGATAAAAGAAATTACAGGACGTGAGGCCTTACATTTGCTTGACCCAACACTTATTGTCAATGCAGATGAATGGAGGAATATACTAAGTATTGAGGATAAGCCTAAAGACTATGCGCTTGCATATTTTCTTGATAAACCGTCTGCTCTCGCCATGGAAAGTCTGAAAGCAATAAAAGAAAAACTGAATTTCAAGATTATTGCTATTCCATATAAGTTCGAAAATATGGATTACTGTGATGAATTGGTTGCTGCAGGGCCTAAGGAATTTGTAGAACTTGTGGCAAATGCAAAAGTGGTATGTACAGATTCGTTCCATGGAACTGTTTTTGCTCTTAATATGCACACTCCCTTCTTTGCATTTGAACGTGATTATGGTTCTGCAAACAAACAATCGGAACGTGTATTGTCTATTTTACGAAAGGTAGATATGCTTGACCGCTATCAGCCGAAGAATGTAGTTGAAGAACTTAACAATTTGGATTTTGAACATTCTGAAGAAATTCTGAGCGTAGAACGTAAGAAAGCATACGACTATGTAAATAACGCTATAAATTCAATAAAGAAGAATGAAAAGTAACGTTTGTGATAATAAGGGTTTGCGCTCATGTACGGGATGTGGCGTTTGTGCCAGCGTCTGTGGAAAAAATGCAATCACGATTCAATTAGACGACGAGGGATTCTATAAACCTGTCGTAGATGAAGATAAATGTGTGGAATGCAATCTCTGTAAGAAGTCTTGCTATAAATACGATGAGAACTTGATACAGAGCGACGCGCATGAAGTTTGTTATGCTGCCGTGAACAAAGATGACGAACAACTAAGAGCATCGAGTAGCGGAGGTGTATCCAGAGTATTGATGGAAGAATGTATCAACAGGGGCTATAAGGTGATGGGATGTGCATACGACACAAAAGAAAACATAGCCAAATCTGTTGTTGCTTCTTCGATAGACGAACTTGACCAATTCTATGGGTCAAAATATTTTCAAAGCCTAACAACAGATGGCTTTGACGAAGTATTGAAAGACAAGACTGAACAGAAGTATGCTATATTTGGAACACCTTGCCAAATATACGGATTCTCACAGACAAGTAAATACAAGCGAAATCCAGAAAAGTATCTTTTAGTCGATATATTCTGTCATGGTTGTCCTTCCATGAAATTATGGAAATCGTACCTATCGAATACGAAGAACATCACAGGTCGTGAAACTTATGACAAGGTAACATTTCGCAGTAAAACGTATGCGTGGCATGAATACAGTATGGACTTCTATTACGATACACATAAGGTAACAAGTAAAAAATCTAAAGATCCTTTCTTTGATATATTCTTTGGAGGGGATATTATGAATGAAGCTTGTTACGACTGTAACTCTCGTAGTACAATGGCATATGGAGATATTCGTATCGGTGATTATTGGGGAGAAAAGTACGATACAAATACGAAAGGTGTCTCCGCGGTAGTTGTTAAAACCCCTTTGGGTAAAGTTTTTTTTGAGTCGATACAGCAAAAAATGAAACTTGAAAAGGCTGTTTTTTCTGATATTGTTAAAGCGCAATCGTATTGTAAGACCCAATCATTTGATAAAAGGCGTAGATCTTTTTTATTATTAAGTATATCCGAAAAATCCGATTTGCATCGTATTTATAAAAGTTATATGGGAATGTTCCCTTTAAAAATTCGTATTAAAAAACAGATAAAAGCAATAGTAAAGCTTTGCCCAAAGAGTGTTTATTTTCCCATAAAAAAAATAATGCACTCAATCTAAGTCTATTCCATCTTAATCCTACGAAACACACACATTTAAATTATAGGATTTTTCCAAACACAGCAGGTTGTATTATGTATTCATCCTGCTTTATATCTATTATTCCAAATCTTTTATGCAAGTAAGTATTGTCATGCCGCATTATAATGCGGCAGCATACATCCGTGTCACGGTTGAAGCAATCATAGCCCAAACTTACACGGATTGGGAGTTGATAATCGTTGATGACTGTAGCCCTGCGCCAGAAACATCCAAAGTGTTGAACCAAGTGCAAGCTATGGATAACCGAATAAAGGTAATCCGAGCCGAAAAAAATGGTGGTGCAGGTTTGGCGCGCAACATAGGCATCCGTGCAGCTCAAGGGCGATATATCGGTTTTTGTGACAGTGATGACTGGTGGTATCCTACTAAGTTAGAGGAGCAGTTGAAGTTTATGCAAGACAATGGTTATGAGCTGACATGTACTTGGTATGAAGATGCCAACGAAAAGTTGGAGCCTTATTACACGATGAAGCAAGAGCCTCGCCAATCGTATAAGTCTATGATTGCAGGTTGCAACATCGGTACTCCTGGAGTATTGTTTGATACTGAGCGAGTAGGCAAGAAATATATGCCACCTCTCCGTAGAGCAGAAGATTGGGGCTTATGGATGAATATATTGAAGGATGTAGATTACATTTATACTTATCCGAAGGCTTTATGGAAATATCGTCATATACCAGGCTCTGAAACAAGCAACAAATGGGTGATGTTAAAAGCAGTGGTAAAGATGTATCAAACTGTATTGAATATGAATGTAGTAAATGCATGGTTTACCGGTCTTTTTATCTTCCTACCTAAAAATATTTGGAAAAAACTAAGAAAGAAGCTCTGATTTAGTACAATGTTAATCGTGACTTTTCATAAGATCGATAAATTTCTTCCGCAAATTGATAGAAGGCGAGAGTAAGCACTCAATTGCTTCTATGGATGTAAGTATGAAATCGAATACTTTTGCGCTGCAAAACATAAAACAAAGAATATGGCAAGCAGTGAAGATTTTAAAAGGATACTGGAGCTTTACAACCAGGAGTCAAAGACAAGTGGAATATCAAAGTCAATCACTGGCATGTATTTTCAGCATAAGAATTTAGATTATAAAAGTCTTAAGGACTTGGTATGGAAGTTGGAGGTTTGGAAGCTTTTGGGATATAATCCAAGGCAGAAATGTCATTGTCTGATATGGAGAGACAAGAATTCATTGATACAATAACGGAGCTTAAGGATATGATAAGTAGCCTTAAGCTGACGATAGATACACTTCGCCAAACGATAAGTTCTCAGAATGCAACGATAGCCTCATTGCAGGAGTCAATGGACAGACTTCAGTGTGCGTATGATAAGGCCGTCAAGGAGCGTGATGACTTGAACAATCGTATGAATCGAAGTAATCAAGAGACATATTGTTCCAAAAGCCTGAAGCAGAGCAATAGAAGCAAAAGTGTAAGGAAAGACCGCCAGCGAGAACGTGACGAATGGTAAGCACTCAATTACTTCAAATCTAATTGGCACCATGCCAATAATTCAATCTAAATAACATTTTAACAATATGACATGTAGGCATTTGCAGAAAATGTCTACACGATGGCTTATGCCCAGAAGTGAACTGTGGACAAGGGTGCTTGTTCTTACTCTCAATAGAAAATCAATAGCAATTTAATATGACGTATTTAATTATTTTCGTTCTGCTACTCGCGGCGGAACTCGTGTATTTCCGCATTGCGGATAAGTTTAACATTATCGATAAACCTAATGAGCGTTCGTCGCACTCTACGATTGTGTTGCGTGGGGGAGGCGTCATCTTCTTGATTGGCGCTTGGGTGTGGAGTGCATTTTTCGGATTCGATTATCCGTGGTTCCTGGCGGGACTGACACTGGTAGCTGGGGTGAGTTTCGTAGATGATATCCGTTCGCTGCCCGACTCGGTGAGATTGGTGGCGCAGTTCGCTGCTGCGGCGATGGCGTTCTATCAGCTGGGAATATTGCACTGGTCGATGTGGTGGATAGTGCTGGTGGCGCTGATAGTTTATGTGGGGGCTACAAATGTGATTAACTTCATGGATGGCATCAATGGCATCACGGCGGGATATTCGTTGGCGGTGTTGTTGCCGCTGATGGCCGTGAACATGGATGGTGGGTATGTAGAGCAGAGCTTGATAATATCTACTGTCTTGGCTTCGTTGGTGTTCTGCGTCTTTAACTTCCGCCCGAAGGGTAAGGCGAAGTGTTTTGCCGGTGACGTGGGTTCTATCGGCATAGCGTTCATTATGCTTTTCTTGTTGGGAAATGTTATTATCAAGACTGAGGATATTACATGGCTGATTTTCTTGTTGGTGTATGGTGTGGACGGTTGCTTGACTATAGTGCATCGTATCATGCTGCACGAGAATCTGGGCGAGGCTCACAGAAAGCATGCTTATCAGCTTATGGCTAATGAATTGAAAATAGGACATGTAAAGGTTACTTCGCTGTATATGGTTATGCAGTTGGCGGTTTCGCTCGGCTTCATATATCTATGCCCTGATACGGTGTTGTGTCACTGGATGTATCTGATAGGTGCTTTGGCGATATTGGCCGTAGCGTATGTGTTGTTTATGAAGAAATATTACCACTTGCACGAGGAGTATCTGGCTTCGTTGGGCAAATAATGAATATCACGGTTATGGAATTGAATAAAGAGTTCTTAGGTAAGTTGTTCGAGCAGGCTATGGCTAATCCTCGCTTGCGTCAGAACTTCGACTTGCGTACTTCGGCCAACGATAATTCGCAGCGTATGCTGAATGCGTTGTTGCCGGGAACGGTGGTACCTATCCATCGGCATCCTAATAGCACGGAGAATGTGCTGTTGCTGTGCGGTAAGTTGGTAGAGGTGTTCTATGACGAGAACGGTAACGAGAAGGAACGCATCCATCTTGATCCGGCGCTGGGCAATTACGGTTGTGTGGTGCCGCAGGGCGAATGGCACTCGGTAGAGGTGCTGGAACCGTCGGTTATATACGAGGCCAAGGATGGCAAGTATGGCGAAGACGGTAGCGAATCGCTTGGTTGATTATGAATAATATCCGGCTTTACGATTATCAGATAGAAATGAAGGAGCGGATTGAGGCGGCTTTTCGGTCGTGTAGATCCGTTATGGTGCAGATGCCCACGGGTACGGGTAAGACGCATGTGCTGGCAAGCGTGGTTACGGACGAGGTGCAGAGGGCGAAGAATGCGTGCGTGTGGATTGTGGCTCATCGGCGTGAACTGGTGGAACAGATTGAAGCATCGCTGGTTTGTCAGTCGGGATTGGCGTGCTCTGAATATCAATCTTCCTTTATAAAGGTGATGTCGATACAGTGGTTATCAAAGCATCATGGGGAGTTGGATGAGAGGCCTTCACTGATAGTGATTGACGAGGCGCATCATGCGTTGGCACGGACTTATGCGGAGGTGATGAACGCTTATCCTGAGGCTAAGAAGCTTGGGGTAACGGCTACTCCGTGCCGGTTGAACATGAAGGGTTTTTCTGATTTGTTTGATGTGCTGCTGCAGTCGTGGTCTACCAAGAAATTCATTGCCGACGGGCGTTTGTCGCTGTACGATTATATGTCGATAAAGGCGGATAGTGAGGATCAGCGGATGGTGTTCGGACTGACCAAGCGTGGGGCCAACGGTGATTTCTCGTTGAAGGAGATGAGCGAGAAGTTGGATGTTCGGCCTAGTATAGAACGTCTGTGCAATACGGTGTTACGGTATGCACCAGGCAAGAAGGGTATAACGTATGCTATAGACGTTAATCATGCTGAGCATATAGCTGAGTATTATAGAGAGCATGGCATTCCTGCGGTGGCGATTAGTTGGAAGACGTCTGCTGATGAACGGAAGCGGATAGTTGAGGAGTTTAAGAGTAGTGGCGACTCGGCTAAGCAAGGTGATGAGTCGTCGGAGACTGTCAGGGTCTTGGTTAACGTGGACTTGTTTGGCGAGGGGTTCGACTGTCCCGACGTGGAGTTTATTCAGTTGGCTCGACCTACGCTTTCGCTTGCTAAGTATCTGCAGCAGGTGGGCCGTGGCATGCGTGTGTTCGACGGTAAAAAGTATTGCCTGATATTGGATAATGTGGGTCTGTATCGTTTGTTCGGCTTGCCGTCGGACGATAGGGACTGGCAGGCGATGTTTGACGGACGGCTTGCCGGAAAGGGAGATCTCCTTAAGGCGGAAGAGCAGTATGATGTGGCTTATTCCATACATGACGGTGTGCAGCGCATCACTGCCGACGAGGATACGGAGCTTATTACCGTAATGACACATCAGGGTCAGCGTATGGACTTGGAGGCGGCGTACGGTTACAAGCTGAAGGAAAGCGAAGATGGGCTTTGGGGTATAGTGGACAAGGCGGGCACAGAGGTACTGCCTTGCATATATAATAAGGTGGAGTTGAAGGCGTACGGCATAGTGAAGTTGTGTTCCAGAAGGAAGATTGACCGTGAGCGCCCGTGGATGGACTTACGCAATGGGGTGCGCTTTGTGCG